>Ga0153951_1000085_pt1 | contig 30497 bp, 37 predicted proteins | sample TSNJ035MetaG_FD_102278 | JGI IMG/M metagenome (GOLD analysis project Ga0153951, IMG submission 102278) | Attine ant fungus gardens microbial communities from New Jersey, USA - TSNJ035 MetaG | ecosystem: Host-associated > Fungi > Mycelium > Unclassified | place: USA: New Jersey, Wharton State...
AGCGATTGCGAAGAATAGGCCGATAAGTCCTAGCATCCCCATACTGATATACCAGGCACCCAAACGCAGAATTGGTGGCCACAGAGGGAACATGACACCAGCGAGTATGACTGCAACCATCAGGATGCCGCCAGCATACGTAGTCCATTGCGAGCCCTCATAAAACCAGGCATAGTAGTCCTCTGGACGAAATGTTTGCTCTTGGATAATTTGAAGAGCTTTAGGAGAAGACGATGAAGAACCAGTGGGGCCGCCACGTTGGACACGGAGGTAGAAGGCGAAGACGTTTGCGGCGGAAAGTATGGCAAGTGCCTCTGTTTCTGAGGTCACTTTTGGCACATTTTTCAGTTTGGCATAAGAGGGAGATAGAAGTGCTTTGACTGCTGATTTGCCTGCGTTCAGAAATATATTATCTCAGTATGTCTTACTTATCAGAAATATGGATCCTTCGCGCCTTTGAAATAGTCCAAGCGTTTGCCGTTGAGCGCGCCTACGCGCACTTTCAAGCATGAGCTACTGCTACGGAGAAATTGGGCAACGTTCTTAATCTCTGACGGTGCTTTTTGTTGTTGCTCCATGGAATCCTACAGGAAGAAGGAAAAGTAGTGTTTTCACAGTAACATTCAAAATAAGCTTGTGTGTCCCAGAGTAAAGACAAGAAATAACACTCACCCTTGTCGATAGCAGGTCACAAGAAGGAGGAAGGTTTTTGGTCAGGAAAGCTCGTGTAACCTAGAACAGAGACACGTCACACTGATCGCACAGCCACAGATTGATCCTCTGTGCAAGGATCTACCGCACTGTTTGATGGTCATTTTTGTAGGGTTCCTCCCAATTTTGAGTTCAGTGGCCCAAGATTCTTTGACTGGTTTTCAGTTGTATACTTTAGATGCATACTTTTTTTGCATTCATTGTTCTGACTGAAAAAGAAAAAACCATGCTGTACACCCTTAGTTGCATTTTGATAGACAACTTTTCATATCGTTGAGATTAGAGTAACACATCTCTGACACATAGACTATACTAGTCCAGAACAAACAACATGAGACTCTACTTGTAACGATAGGTCATGACTCCTACCAAATCATGCTGGGAGTTTTTTTGAGCTTATGGCTGCTGGCTGTTTCAGGATAACAATAATAATTTTCGTTGGCGTACAGACTACAGTGGCTCTGGCAACAAACAATAAATAATCATTTGCTGATTATCAGAATTTATTGAAAAAGGCTCATTGGGGGTGAAGCGATTCCCACCCCATCAACGAGCCTTTTCAATGATGATTTAAAACGTGATTTTTGTCCTCCTTGAACATCGCCAAAAAATAACTTGCCCTTGTATCATTGAGAAAACGGATATGAGATTTTTTTAGCATAGTCAAAAACAATCCAGAACTGGGGAATCTATCTTTTAACTTCCCAACAGACAACACCTAAAATTGATTATAACTGTCATTCACATTGTCAGCTACCATCACTCTTCTCTTACTCTTCTCCTAAGCATCAACTGAGCTTGTTTGAGGTCATCGCGTCATACACAGACCCATAGTCTGGTGTCACTAATACTTACAAGTGGCACCATCAACTTTCTGTTCTAAGTTTCTGGTGGCAGACCTGGCGGTGAACTTCCTAATCGGTTGTGTTGGCGCTGGTCACTAGCCTACCAGAAGAATTAGGGACTCATGACTTGATCATCATTTGAGAAATTTCAATACAATCATTAATAGATCCTTCAGAGGATGCCCTCCGCCAGAGCGCATTGGCTTGCCGTATCGGCAAATAAATGGCCTAACTGGTGATAGAGTGTGGCATTTCCGACAACCCTAATGCAAACGCCGAAGAAAAAACACACACACAATAACTCTGACTGTTCTTCCAGGACCTTTATCCATTTTTCAGCTGTTGGAGATAGCCACGTACTCTCCAATTGCTTTTGAGAAAGGGGCATACCATCTCCCGTATGTCCTTACCATTCTCCGTTCTGTGCTTTTTTTGTTGTTGGCAGGTCATGTATACCAGGTTGTGCCTTGATCCTCTTGCATCCCTTCCGAGCTTTGTCTTTCGTATTCGGACCGTTCTATCCATTCAAAGGACAAATCGGTTTGATGTTGCTCGATTCTTGTGTATGTACATATTCCTTTCTTATGGGTTCGTTCACCTTACTGACAACCACACGATGTTGATGTACAAGAAATATCAAAGTTCGTGCCTCGCTTCAACAACATTTTGGGACGCCGTTCAGACCTACTGGCTTGCGGATGCGGATGCGATCAACATCATGTGTTTCGACAAGTTTACCGATCTGAAGGGTGTGGAAGCGGTGTGTGGCCTGCGATATGAAATGCCTCACCCCTCCCCGGTACGAAGCTCCCAATATATTGTCTCAACATGGTCGGTCTAGAAGGCGCCGAATGAAAAAGACACTGGGTCAACGCAAAGACGGCGTTCAACGAGGCGAACAACGCGTTTGTGTGGCAAGAGACAATCCAAATCGTCAACGAATGGCTCCATCAATCTCGATGATAAAACAGCTTCATCCAATGACGCGGAAGGACCGGCTACCACAAACGTTGATCTCTGTCGCGACTTGACAAGAGCAACTCTGCTAATTATTGCATCAGCATCCTTCAAGGCAATGATGTCTCTTGGTCAACTATGTGTTCTCTTGGAGATTGAGGTCCACGGAAGATTGGGAATATTTACTGGGCCAAGATTTTGAACTGATACAGCTGTGTCGCTTTTGACATGAGGTTTTGACGCGTGCTTCCAGCACAATTGCTAATCTCTACTGATCCTTAGTAGTAAGATGAATGTCTACATAAGGACTATGAGTGACTAGATTGTACTATCACGAGCAGGCTCACCTCAGGTGTCACTGGCTCAGGAGTCTTCTCAGGGGTCTTGTAGATGATATTGCTATCTTGGTGTCTTTTGAAGTTAGAGACGCAGAATCCAAATGAACATTTCCACTCATTAGTCAGTAGCCATATGTTGGCTGGAAGGAGACTATTGCAAACGCGTGTGCATTTGTATTTGGTGATGCTTATCGAGGCTCGCGGGATGCGTTTGGGTTTTTTCGTGCATGAACTCTTTTATGATTATTTTTCAAAAGTAAATCCTTGCTATGTCCTGCAGCATGCAGACCGTTTTCTGTTGGCATAACAATACGACACGATTCACACTCTTGTATAATGACTCGGTGGTTAACGTGTATGTAGAGAATAGTTGCATCACGGATCAAATGACGATGCTGCTAGACTACAGCATGTTCAAGTTGGCAGATGAGAGTGGCAGGGAGGTTTCAGACCTGAAGCGTGATGTCTGATGGATTTGAATGTACATTGTCGGTGATTATATCTTTGAGCTGCTTCTCGTGGGAAAACCTGTTGAAGGGTACAGGCTCGGATCACCCCAGGTTGAGAGGGAATCTGACCGAAACATGGGGATTTGTGTGAGAGAGAGAGGGTGTCGTGACGACCAGAACAAGAACAGGTCGCCATAGAAATGCTTAGGCAATATGATTGGAAAATGGAGAACATAGACAAGAAAGAGGAAGTGATAACGTTCCGAATATGGCAAAGCGAATATTGTGATCGCCCTTATTGTCCTTGTCCGTGCCGGTATTTCTTCCTTTGAGCCATCATCCTCCTTTCACCCTACACCACCACCATCGCCTCTTACAATGCCCGACTCATCCGTTGCCGTAGCTCAGCAGCACCAGCCGCAACAGCGACAGCCAAGCAAAGGCCATAGTCATGCAGCCTCCGCTGCCCAACCTCGTAAGGTTCGGTTCAATGTCGGTGTGTACTATCGTGTTGCCGCTAGGCCTGGGTCTCTCATTCACCTCTATCCCAGGAACTCAATACAAGGTCTCTACTGTCATTGGTGAAGGGGCATACGGTATCGTCTGTTCCGCTGTCCATCAGCCAAGCGGTCGAAAAGTCGCCATCAAAAAGATCACGCCATTCGAACACTCTATGTTCTGTCTCCGGACGCTACGGGAGCTCAAACTTTTGAAATTTTTGAGCGAGTCGGGTGTCAGTGAAAACGTAAATCGAAATCCGCAATTCTTTAGTTTCATCTCATTTTTTGTTGGCTAAGATTATATCCATCCTCGATATCGTCAAGCCGCCATCATTAGAGGCTTTTACCGAAGTATATCGTAAGCTTCCATTCTCTTCGAGCACTTTTCATAACTTTGATAGACATACTTCTGTAGTTATACAGGAGCTTATGGAAACTGACATGCACCGAGTCATTCGAACACAGGACTTGTCCGATGACCATGCCCAATACTTCATATATCAGACACTTCGGGCGCTCAAAGCGCTGCACTCTGCCGACGTCATTCATCGTGATCTTAAACCCTCGAATTTGCTTCTGAATGCCAACTGTGATCTCAAAGTCTGCGATTTTGGTCTCGCGAGGTCTGTCAAAACTGCTGAACCATCTGGAACGGAGACTGGTTTTATGACTGAATACGTTGCTACCCGGTGGTACCGAGCACCTGAAATCATGCTCACATTTAAACAGTATACCAAGGTTACTTTGTCCTCGTTAGTTCTTGTCATGAAAACTCACCCGATACATAATTATGCTTCCTCTTAGGCCATTGATGTGTGGTCCGTCGGCTGTATCCTTGCGGAAATGCTGTCCAGCAAGCCGCTTTTCCCAGGACGCGATTATCACCATCAATTGACGCTGATTTTGGATGTTCTGGGTACGCCAACGTTGGATGAATTCTATGCTATTTCGACACGCCGTTCGCGTGATTATATCCGTGCCCTTCCATTCCGCAAGAAGAAGTCATTTGCACAGATATTCCCTAAAGCAAGCCCATTAGCTGTGGACTTTTTGACTAAAACTTTGGTGAGTGATTTTTGTCTTTGACTTTGATTGACCGCTGTGGTTGTTCCTTGAAAGTTATCCATAAACTGACGTGCGTGATCGTTATTGTAGACTTTCGATCCGAAAAAGCGAATCACGGTGGAGGAGGCGCTGGCTCATCCCTATCTGGAAGCTTATGTACGTTCATTGTTCATTGGTCTTACATTCCAACGTCCGTTTCTTATGTAGCTTACATAGCACGATCCTGAGGATGAACCAGTCGCACCACCTCTCGATCCCGAATTCTTCGATTTTGACTGTACGTTTGTTTACCGTTTATTCATCTCCATTCGTGATAGCTCACGAAACTACTCCCACATTGCTATTATAATAAATAGTACACAAGGACGATATCAGTCGTGAACAACTGAAAGAGCTTCTCTACGAGGAAATTATCTCATTCGAGTCCAGCCTATGAGTTCAACTACCACGCAACCCGCAAGAACGTTCTTCATGTATCCATAACCTCAAACTGAACTTGTGTTTTGCTTTTGTACATCGCAGTCCCCTATTCGTTGTCATGGATCTTATGGACAATTTGTTCTTCGTCCCTTTCTGATCGAGTCCTAAAGAGGCGAAGGGCTGTCTCTGCCTAAATAGTATACATTTTCTCTCTCTCTCTCTTCCTCTCTCTTATTTATTGTACATGGTTGTTAAACGGAGCGTACATGAAATTTATCATGACTTGAACAAAGCTATTGGGATATCAGGTATTGGAAATATGATTTGTCTCAATCTTCAATCTCGGTCTCTTGGTTTGGGGAGAGGGGGACCTTGCAAGGTGACTGAATAAAATGTGATTGACAGCAGCAGATAACATAGTAATGAAGGAGGCATGGGAAGAGCATAAGTATTGAATTGGAAGGATGAAGACAAAGAAAAGGAGAATTGCATAACAGAAAGACGAGACAAAACAAGTCATGATCAATGAAAAAAAAAAAAAGAAACAGATACAAAAACTCTCTACACGACACATATATGTTGAAGTCAACTGTTGCAAAACAAGGACTTGGAAAAAGGAGACTAATTAAGAGAAACCAAGCAACAACAGCTGAAAAACAACATGGGAGAAGGAGAGAGAAACGTTTTGCAGCCCAAAGTGAGAAGAAAGAGGCAATAAAACATATGAGGACATACAAACGCACTCGAAAGAAAATAAGATAAAAGATGAAAGTGTTACAATTTTCGGCATCCCACATGAGAGAGATCGCTCCCTTCCACGTTCACTAACCATATAACCATCACATACCCCTACCACTGACAACCGCCTCCGTACCTTCAACGCTGCAAGCCCCATCCAGTAATGACTGACTGATTTCAACAAGCTCTACCGAAAGAGATGGAAGGAAAAAAAATAATGAATGATGAAGAGACCAAGTCCACCAACTTGCATTCCCATCCCATCTGCCCAACTAGAAGCCACCAACAATAACCCCCACATAACCCTGAAAGCCCCTCACTCATACAACGAGCGAGTAATTGGCCAGAGTCATCTCATTTCTACTTGCCAGCAGGAGGAGCACCCCTGCGCATTCCACCACGATAAGCACCACCACCACCTTGATGTCTACCACGTCCACCACCTTCACCGCCATTCACAGGTGCACCCCCCCTAGGACGAGGAGGAGGCCTTTCACTACGTTCTTTTCTCGCTTCGATGAAAACTTTGATAGGAGGGCCTTGACCAACTTCGACCAATATGCCACTACCCTGAGAGCTGTGACTGGCTGTGATAGCTTGGCGTGCACTATCGATGGAGGCAAATTCGGCAAAGGCGCATCCCCTGCTGGTAATCACTTCAACGTGCTGAACTTGACCAAATTGTGAGAGTGCAGTGCGAAGCGATGGAACTGTGAGGGGATCGGTGACGCCCTAAGCGAAAAGTTAATTGTGAGTAGTCAGGATGAGGAAACAGTTCCTTACCTTGATGAAGATAGCGGGGGTGGTTATGGGCTCATGCCTGTTAGAAGAACCACGAGGGGCGGGTGGGGCAGCGGTGGTAGGTGTTTTAGAGCCGCTGCTTGGAGCTGGACTAACTGGTGTCTCAGTGAGACCCCGCGATTCCTGTGCAACAGCGGAACCCCATTTTTTGGGGTTTGAAGCAGCAAGAGAAGCCCAGGATCGAGGTGCCGTGGGGGCGGGTTGAGCAAGAGGTGCAGCAGTAGCGGGTGCGGCAGGAGCAGGTGCAGTAGTAGGGGCAGGTAGAGGAGCTGGTGGAGAAACTGGCGATTTTTCAGCAACGGTTGGAGGAGCAGACTTGTCCGGCTCTGGGGCGGGGGTGTGGCCATTGGGTTGAACGGGGAGAGTGGGCTGGGGAGCAGGGGCTGGAGGGGGAGAGGGAGGCTCGGGAACATCGTTGGTAAGAGGCTCTTCGACGGGTGGTGTGAAAGAGGGAACTGGAGAAGGAACGGTAGCGGGAGGGACGACGGGGGGGATGACAGGGGGAGGAGTGGGCTCACGTGCCGGAGTCACTGTTTGGGGAGGCTCAGGGACAGGAGCAGGCTCAGACTCGGGGACGGAGACGGCAGGCTCCGGAAAGGCATTGGCATCGTCAGCCTCAACAGATTCCTCTTTGAGAAAACGGAAGATGTCGTTGAGAACAAAGTAACCGTTGGGCTGCTCGGCGAGGAAAAAAGTCTGGACAAACTTGCGCCACGGCTCGCCGCGATTTGACATCTCACCAATGACCTGGATGATGATGCCACCGTTTGCAGAGGCCTGTGCATCTACGGAATGAATGAAAACCTTGCAGTCTTGAAAACCAATAGAGGTGATTTTTTCATGAATTTCCTGGAGGACGATGATTGGTCAGCAGACTGCGGATAGCGCTGAGCAAAACACGAGGCTGGGCGGATAGCAAAGAGAGAGAAAAAGGGAATACAACGTACGTGTTGGCCATAGCAAGGCTTGCACTCCTCGCCCTCGGTGCCATGCACAAAGGTGGAGGATTTTGTGTAGAAGCAGTGAAGGCGGTTGGGCTGCTTGTTGACAAAGGTGTAATACTGGGGCACAAACTGCCAGCCAACCTCCGAGGGCACGACATTTTGGTGGATGGTGGACGAGACGGTCGACGAAGACATGTTGGGAACAATTAAATGGAAAATAAAAGAACGGGCAGCAAAGGCGTGGAGAGAACAGAACCCACAAAAAAAATCTATGTTACGCAAGACCGGCATCTGCCGAACGCCATGCCCTCTTCCACCCACCTTCTTTTCCTGCTCGTCGTCTTCGCCTTTTGTCTCTCCCACAATGGTGTCTATGCCTTTGGTGCAGGCAACATTCCCTCGTACGTGCCCTCCATTACCTCGTTGTCATCTTTGACTGTTCTCCAGTTTCTCCTACATAGAGGGAAAGGCCTTTCGGCACGGTGACATTGTACGCTTACAAACATTTCTTACAGCATTTTATTGAGTTCTTGACAGGAGGATGTTTTGAGTGAACTGCTCAAGCGCAATGGAAACTCTTTTCTGCTGACCGCAATGCTGAGCAAAGGCACAAAATTTTCTGGGCTCGATGTTAAGCGTGTCTATTTTGGGTGTGTTTGGTCTCGTTCTATCTTATCATCCTACTGATCTTCCTACAGAAATTGGCTTCGTGATTATAGCCAGGTGTGTAATCAGCCAACATTTATGCCACTCATCCCTGATGGTGTTGCTTAGGCTGTCGACATCGCTCTGCTCAAGAAACTCCAGCTCCAGGTCTGTCATCGGTTCCTTGTTGTCCGTGTCAATTGACCCCCACAGCAGACTATCGTCAATCTTTGTATGGTCCTTGGCTTCCTTGTGCGTCTCCAAAGTATCTCTTGACTAATCTAACTCATCACACTGTTAGGCTCACGGCTATGCTACCCACGAATTTGAGGTTACCCCTCAGCGGTTGGCTTGTTACCTCCCTGTGAGCTCCACTACCTAAACTGATTCTCATAGCTGATTTATCACAGACAGAACATATCGACAATCCCAAAGGCTATGGCGACGGCGAAGATGCCAGGAAATACCATCCAGATCTTCGTGGTCCGGTCGATGTACGTCGAGGTGATTCTCGCTAAGACTCTTCTTACCTTTTCTAGCCACGCGAGCTTGAGATTGACCCTCGCACCGGGATGAAAAATTATATTGCCAATGGTGAGTATAGCTCAGGGAGCAACAAGTCTTCATCTCACATCTCTCAGAGGACGGTCCATGGGATACCTCAAAAGCTCTTGTCAGACGGACCCTCGAAAGATGCATTCATTTGGGTCGTCAACACCGCGTTCAAGGCAAGAAGCAGGACGAATACGAAGCTTTCAGGCTTCTGGGTCAAGCAGTATGTTTACCAGTATCACAGTATCATAAGGGTGTATATATCATTGATTTCGATTAGATGCACACTCTTGAAGACTTTCCTGCTCACTCCAATTTCTGCGAATTAGTCCTCATTTCCACAGGTTATAATGACGTTTTTGTCCACGTCGGCGATCATGTCAAAGTGCAGGCACCTAGCGGTAAATGGGTATCGCCCATTGTAACTGGTATATATCTTTACCTTTGCAGGGATTGACTGCGTTGAATATGATCCAGGAACCTTCGGATCAAATGATTTCTTTCATTCGCTCCTTGGAGGTATGTATTTTTGCATATTACATCAGAATCAGAATGTGTAATGCCAAAGATCAGAGGCGACCGATCACTTGGTGAGTTCAACCATTATCTATCTTGTATAGCTGAGCTCTTACGACAAATTAAGAGTCAAGTTAGTGTCTGTCTAGTCTTGTTCAGGAGTTCTAATCCGAGTATTTCATCTTCAAAAAGGCATCTGTGACAGATCTTAATCGCCAAATCGATGCCGCACGTTCCAAAACCCGTGGTTCACTGAATGGCCCTGGCCAGGATCCTGCATCTCTCCTTCGCGACCTATTCCTCTCAGTTCCAGGCGGGATGAGTAATGATATTTCTAGAGACATGGAAAATATGGGGAGGCTCAGGGCAGGCACCTCAGCCGATGGGAAAAGACCCGAAGAAATGAGTCCGCAAGAACTCCATTCTGTATTGTGGCAAGTCCTGACATTTAGGGACTCTGGTATGTCTTGAAATTGTATTTTATGTGAATAGACAGCGTACTGAAAGCGTGGGTTTGGATCTAGTTGTCAAGAAGATTGAGAAGACGATTCAAAAGATCCCTGGTTTGGGTCCGTTAATTGAGAAGATCATGGATACAATTTCAGGTTAGCTTTTTAAGAACTGAATTTGGAAATTTTGCAATGCCGGTTCATTTTGATTTTTTCAAGTTTTTGTGCTCACCACCCTCGAGGTATGATTTGTTCTTTTTTTCTTTTGGTGGTTAAAACTGAGGATGCTTTAGCCGTTCCTTAAACCGATATTGCAGAGTGCGACTGGCGGATTGTCGACTGTGTCCGGTGAAGTCATTGATACCCATGATCAATATGAAGTATTCGATGATCCTCGAGCTGTGCGTCTACCTGAATATCTTGACGAATCAGGTATTAATATTGATTGCAGTCTGACCCCACGCATTCGTTCCTAAGCAAGGATCATTTTGTTCGTACACTCTCTATTACGCTACTTGGAGACGATTAATCTACAATGTAGAATTTGATTCTCAATGAACCTGCGGGTCTGTTGGCTCGGGCGATCGTGCAACATACTGTTACACTCGTGGTCAAGGCTTGGGATGACCCATCCCAAAATGTTTATGGCATTATCGAGGAGATCTTGCAATGCCTGTACGTGCACTCGTTTGACTGTTTTCATACAGTGATTCATCTCTCTTGACCACCAAAATCGTAGATTTCATCCCGATTTTCATAACCCCAACTCCAAAATCCAACGCACAATGCTTCAAATCATGCATGAATGGTTACAAAAGCTTGGAAATAAACAACAATATATTCTTTCCCGTCTAAGTAAAAATGCGGTTAGGAATCATGAGAACGTGAGAGAAGGGGGTGAAGGAGGTGCTCCTGCATCTGAAGGCTCGTTTGCTGCCAATCAGGCACACTCGGTTCAGCAGTCGATCGCCAGTTACGCATCTCAGAATGTTCCTGGTGCTCAAACGGTTTTCAACGCTACCAGATTTGGTATGAATCGTGGACGTGCAAGGGGAGAATATGAGGGAGGAGCGTATTATTCAGAGAGCGGGGGTGGTGGGAATGGGACATCATCGTTTGCGCATCCTCCCGGACCTCCTCTGCAAGTTCAATCGTCTTATTCTTATCATTCGTCTTCCCATGAATACCCCTTGGCTCAGGCTTCGGTTCCGATGCAGTATAGTGGATATTCACCTTCGTATGTATCACCATCGTCTCCCTCAGAGCTGCCGGGAAGACCAGGGTTTCCGGGTTTTCTAGGCTCTGATGAACCCCAAGTGGTGCATGGATTCCCTACTCCTAGTGGACCTCCACCTGGGTTTCCAGGTGGTGATGGGCCGACATATGGTGGCCATGGTCATAATGACAGTGGTTTCGGTATTGCTGCGGGGTCTATGTTTCCTGTGCCGAGTGGTGATTCTTTTGGTCTTCCTCAACCATTTAACGATGTGAGGACTGGTGGTGGTGGCGGCGGATTCCATCCACCTGAAGGACCTCCGCCTGGATTTCCCTCATCTGGTCAGGGTTATGGCTACCCTCCATATCCTCCACCCCAGGGACCGCCTGGTTGGTGAAAAAGATGGCCATTGGTGGTGACTTGCGCAAGTGTCAATTATGCAAATGTGCAATGTAGGTATATTTTTACTCATCACACACTCTCTACTTGCTCCCTGCACTGTTTAGATTGGGGATATGTCGCATGTTGCAATCTCTTCCTTGTCCAGTAACTCAGTACTACTAGCTGTGTATATTCAATCAGATGAATTATTATTGTATACAGAAAAGCAAAGGAAGCTGGCAATACATGTGTCCATACAAGGATGAAAGACATACTGCAAAAATCAGATGAAAAGTGCGCGTAAGAATGAGTTGCAGGAGCAAAGACGTGCATAAAAAATTCAGTCCATTTAAAACATACACAGAGAGAAAGGGGAGAGAGAAAAATCTTCATGTAGAGTTGGGTATTAGATGCGAAGTAAGGGATACATTAGGGAGGGCGGGAGGAGTTTTTGGGAATCTGAAATGGTGTTCATTGACCACTACGACTAATGACGGTCATTAGCCCTGGAATCCCCTGTATGTTGTCCATGGCAACTGGATGGGGTGTATCGCGACAATTGGCCGATACGGCAAATGCAGTGTAATGCACCTGAAGGAAAAGGAACTTTGTAAGCCATGGAGAGAGAAGACAAGAGGGGGAAACGCACGGAAATTTTGTACTGTCCCCTTGGTCTATTTTTCGGCTGGTTGATGACATATGACCACCTACAGAGTCATATTTCAGTGTGAGGACGATTGTCAACTGAGACAGAAACGTCGAGTTGAAGAAAATAAAAAGAGCCTCACCGTTCGTCAACAAGCGTGTTCGCGCCCAACATGTTTGCCTGTTCAACCAGAAAACTTCTTGTCACTCGTAAAAGCCGAACGGCATCAACACCTCCGTTTCCAGCGCAGATATAGGTATCTTTATGCGCTACGGCGGTTCGTGTGATCGATTCCTTGCTATTGTGGAAAGTAGCTTGTTGAGCTCGAGGGTGGGTGAGGGGTTCGAGTCCGGAATCACAGAGAATAGTGTAGGGTTGTTTGGATTGACGCTGAAGGTGGCGCATTTTGATGAAAATCTTGGCAATGGCGCCCACAGAGAGACGTGCCGAGCTGTCAGAAAAATTATTGCTGCTGGCTAGTGGTGATGATGGGATGGGGGCTTTTGAGCTGGTGGAACTTTGTGAAGTAACACGAACACGACTGAGAATGGACATTATATTTGTTGAGAGGGTGTTGGTGATAAGGAAAATCGGGGAGGAAGAATGAAGGAGCGAGAGCTGATGAAGAAATAGGGGAGTTATTTATTATTGTAAGGTTATTGTAATGGGAAAAAGAGATTAGCCATTTCTAGCTCCTCGGCGGACTTTGAAATTCGACTTTCGGGATCTCGTCTTCGGAAGTAGTGACTCGCTCAGTATTTGTGTCTTGATGCTCTTGGCAGAATGCAGACGCTTCTGCTAGAGTTGTTTGACGATATCAGCCTCGTATCTTGGAGACGATCGCTGTACGCTTTGACGGAGCTCGCTAGTAGGAGACTGGTTGACTCATTGATCTTCTTTTTGATCATGAGTACTAGTCATCATATCTTTACCCTCCATGTCATCCACATGACCTTCCTATGATGATACTCTTTCCTTGCCCTGTTTCCACCTTCGTTGAGTTTTCCAGAGTTTAATTGATGAACCCCATTTGATGCTGACCTAGTCTCTTTCTCATCATGAAAAGGCCGCTGAAAGGGCCGCTCACTTGATTGCTATATAAAGATGATTTTAACGCTCTCTGGGCTATCACTTGCAACCAAGCCGTGGAGATCATCTCTATTCTTATCTTGTGATGCTATGTTACGTCCACACACACGACTGCCCGACCAGCGTTGTGAGAAGGCAGGCCAGGTCGGAATTGATACTTGGTATCAATCGACTTGTGCTATATTCGAAGTAGTCAGTCGCTCTCTGACCTCAATGAGGTCATAGATACGCAGTCAGTTGATTCTATGACTGCCCAATCAGGTGGATGATATTATCATAGTTCTTCAATTGTTCTTGATTCAGGATTGCGGTCTCCTTGCCCCATGCTTCTGGTGTAAAATCTACCCACTGCAGTGATCAATATATATTTCAATTGTAGCATCGAAAATCAATAGTATTCTGAGCTACATAGATAAAATCACTATTTTCAAGCTGGCGAAGTGGCACACAGCATTGTTCAGAAGAAATACTTTTTTTCTGAGTTCATATGTTCACTGGAATATACCAGCTTAAGTTGCAGCAACACTATACAGGAAAATAGAATCCACTGTCCAAAAGGGGCATCTAATTATGGTCTGTACCTCAAGAATTGAAAACCAAAAATTCTGAGTTTAGGCTATATGATAAGCTTTCATCATTCTAATCCCCTGTCCAGTTGTATGGCAAGATAAAAATACTGTCAAGATCAACAGCACTTATTCCCAGTGGTTTGATAACTAGGAGTGTGTTATTCTATGTATTTGATATACCATCATCACTTATGGCTAAATGCCGCCTCTTTGTATGATGTCAAGTGCTGAGGTTAATATTTCTACAAAGTGGGTATAGTGGGTATTTACAGGCTCATGCTTACCGCCGCGGCCGTGCCATCAAATTTGCCCTGCGCCACTAGCCTACGCTCTGGTCATTCACGTGCTTGCTGTCAAGTCCCGAAGGCCGTAGTAGTCGTTTCATTCATTAGCGTGAATTCCAGACTTCATTTTCATAGTAGTCAAATTTAGATCTCTGTCGAGGTGTGTGCATGCTGTCATGTAGCGTTTCCTTTGTGCATTGCTATTGGCTTCTACCGGGATACACTGACCCACTTCAAAAATACCTGATACAAGCTGCGATATCAGGTTTTCAGTCTTGCGTCTCTCAAGACGGTACAACAGGACGTCATGCTAGCAAGAAGATGCCTCAGACTTCCAAATTAACTTTATTATTGGAACAGGCAAACACAAGTTTGTCCTTTTTGTTTGATAGTGAAAGCAATTCAGCACGCACCTCCAATATACCTTTACGAGACTTATTTTGAGAGAAATCACCCTCTGTCAGTGCACTAGTCACTGATGTCTCTCTTGGACAGAATTTCTGACCTTTTGCTCCTGGGCGCAGCTATATACTGAGCTTCTGAGTATCTGGAGTGCCTGAGACTCGTCAAGAGGGGAGATAACACGTAAAGTGCTAACCATCAATTTGGGATAGTAAAGGAAGCGGTAGCCAAAAGTCATAGCGATCGGGGCGGATTGTCCACCGACTTACAGCCGCCGAGCTTTGCTTCTTGAAACCCGGCTAAGACAAACCCGGCTCTAGAGCTTTGAGATAAAGTATGGGGATGAAGTAAGTGCGACGTAAGTTGGCCATTCTATAGGACCAAGGACGCTATATAGCTCTGATGTTGGTGACGTCCAATTGATCTCTCTTTAATGCCCTTTCTGGTTTACATCTTATTTATCAATGCAGCAGCAGTTTTTGCTGCCAGACCGACCCGTACTGTAGACCTTGGCTATGCACGTTATGAGGGTTTCTTGAACACCGACAGTGGAAACATAAACTTTCTGGGTATCCGTTATGCGGCAGCTCCGACCGGTAAGGCTTGTGATCTCAATCTGTGTTTCATTATTATTGAGGTGTCGTTCAGGCACCCTTCGCTGGAGGGAGCCTCAAACTCCCTCACCCACACCTGGCGTTCTTTCAGCGAAGAAACTTCCCAATAGATGTTGGCAGTCGTTGTATGAGGACTTTGGTGTCCCTTACACTCCTCCTGAGGATCAAAAATTCGACGTAACGGACGAGCGTCAGGACGTCATGTCTCCGCTCAGCACAGATATCATACGCAGCAGCCGTCAAGAAGCTCTTTATGAGATTCCACCACGATCCGAGGACTGTCTTTTTCTCAAGTAGGTGTTAATGTTTGGAACGTCGGCTTCCTGGGCTCTAACGATCACGTCACCGGTAGCGTTGCAACGCCTGCCAATGGAAACGGAAGCCTTCCAGTTATTGTCTGGATTCATGGGTTCGTGTATTGTTCTCAGTCCTATGTTTTCTGATATCAAGTTTAATTTTCAGGGGAGCGTACCTATTCGGAGGCGCTTATCAGTTCAACGGAGAAGACCTGGTTCGTCATTCAGGAAGTAACGCAGTTGTTGTCGTCCTCCAATGGCGCATGGGCGTTTTTGGTTTCCTTTCGGGTTCCAAGGTGCGCGATGGCGGTGTTCTTAATGCGGGTCTTCGTGGGTAGAGTTTCAGAAGCCGGATGGATCCACCTGATCATACAAAGCTAGTCGATCAACAGTTTGCCCTCGAATGGATCCAAAACCACGTAGGTGCCGTTCCAGTTCAGTCAGCATCCTCAAGACTCATGCAGATTTCCCTAGATTCACAAATTTGGAGGAGACCCTTCGAAAGTGACTCTGTGGGGAGAGTCGTGTGGTCGGTTGTGTTATTTTGTCTTCTCTACCATCTGTTTATCTTTATTTGATTGAGGTGCTGGTTCTGTGATTCAACACCTCGTAGCGAACGATGGAAACACGCAGCCCAAGCTTTTCCGTGCGGGGATCGTCAGTTCATCCTATCTTCCGCCTCAATACACGTACAACCACAGTATCATCGAGGTAAGGCTCTATCCGAATAGACTTGTCAATCTTGTGGACGTGTTACACTAGGAAGTTTTTGAATGGGTTGCTGAAGAGGCGGGGTGTGTATGATTTCGTCTTACAAAGAACACTGAGAGAATATGTACTTGTTTATGCAGTTGTACTTCCGCTCCGGACACGTTGACCTGCCTACGTCAAGCAGATGTCAATGTCCTCCATCAAAGCACAGTGGATATCACTTTTGGCCGGCGTCATGGACACGCTACCTTCATTCCCGTCGTAGACGGTACATTCATTACCGACCGCTCGACTGTACTTCTGAACAAGGGAAAACTCAACACTGTGTGTACTGTTATTCCTATTGACTTGATCCATTGATTCCAGGATTCTGTCTAGGATAAAATCTTAGTGGTCGTTAACCGGAATGAATCAGCGCGTCCAAACCTCGTCGATCCCAAAGCTACATATGTAGTTCCAAAGTACATCGCGGACTTGTGGCCAGAGCTTACACCAGAGCAGATTGAACAAGCTTCGGTCCTTTATAAAGACTTGGGATCTCCACTTGAGCAGACTATTGCCATCAACAGTGAATGTGAGTGAAGTCTGTCAAATTGCAGAGGACTGTTTTAATGAGCATTTGCGTAGCAATTTTTGTCTGCCCCTCCTACTACTTGATCCGAGCTCTTAAAGGCAAAGCATGGATGGTAATGCAAGATTTTCAGGCATTTGCTGATGCTTGTTCTTATCCTGGATATAGGGTCTACTTGCTGTCCCTCCCGCATATCACCTGGACGATTTTGCCTACTATTTTGACTCGTGCGCACTCTGCTTATATCCAGCATGCGTTCTTGAACTTATACTACCTCAGCTCACCCATTTTAGTCAACACCTCTGAACCCTTCACCGACCCCGTGTTCAAAATCAACTTCGCTGAATCGTACCTGAACTTTGCTCTTTCTCTTGACCCTAATGTCAAGTGGGATCCTATAAACACCCTACCTCAATGGCCCAAGTGGAATGAAACGTATCATCAGGAGATGGTTTTCAATAAGACTGAGACCGATCAACCTTCGTTCAAGGTCCTGTCAACTCCTGATGAGCTCATCACCCGTTGCAAGTAAGTTCCGCTAAATTTCTCAAGATCGTATTCCAATGCTGAGATCTCTGAAAGTTTCTGGGCAAGCATCACCGCGAACACCTGGCAATAGACAGCTGTTATCACTAACCACCCAAAATACAATCATGTCTTAAGAGAACTGTTTTACCATACACACAAGGTGATTGTGATATAAGATTGAACCAATAGAAAAGGAAAATGTAGAGAATCAACTTCAAGATCGTAGCATAGTAGTTGGCAGAAGGCTTGAGTTTTGACAGTGTGTGGGCTATGAAAGAGGTCTAAAATCGATTTGGGAAAGCGATGGAGCATAACAATTACAGAGCCAACCATAGTGGCATTTGCTTCACATTGAAAATGGGCGATAGTGCAATTGATAACAGTCTTCATATTTGTATTCACATATTAATTCATTTCTGAAACATGACCTCTTTCTTATTACAGATACAATTATTGAAACACTATCAAAATTTTCAGTCTCTTCCAGTATTGCCTTGAAACAATCCCATTTTTCAAAAGAAAATCAGTTGAGTCTGAAAAAAATTAAGAGTGTTAATTACCAGCACCCTGTTGATATAGTCTCAAAGATCCTGCGACATTTTCTTTCAAAATTCTTTGAAGATGAGCCAGGCACATCCTCTAAGTAGCAAAGTTTGCACTGGTGGGGCAAATCAGGGTACACGAAGAGAAAGCCGAGGACAGGACTACCTCAGATGATGGATTAAACAGAATTAGTCGGTCTTCTTAGGTACAATATCCCAAATTTGCTCTCTAATAACCCAAGGTCCATCATACCACATCCTCTTCTCAAACACAAGGTACTGCACCACGTGACGTATCTTCGCTGGAACCCGTCCAACCCGTCCATTCACGCAAACAGAGCCTTCCGCTGGTTCGTGGAGAGGGTTACCTTCGCGATCATAGATCTCGAGGCTCTGAAATTCTGATTTAAGAGATGATACAAGTGAGAAAAATCCTTTTGCACCTGTTCAGTGTCGAATTTAACTAGAGCGTGTACCATTAAACGGTTCCCAAACTTGGGCGCTTCGGAAGCTAGATATCCATCTGTGGAGCGTAGAGAGACAACTTGAGTCGGGTTTATTTCTCGGTGCAAACGCCAGAAATAGGAACAGTCGACTTTGTGCTTCTTCTGGGCGGCCAAGGTCTCAGAGGCGAAAGAGTCTGTTGTCAGTCGCTTGATTTCTTTCAAGTTATTCCTAAGATAGACCAAACGCATCACACCGATAACATGTTTTGTTATAGAAATTGATACACACTTGGCAATAGCAGTACATAGATCTTTGTAAATTTCCAAGCACATCTGTCGAGTTGGAGCAAGCCAGCTCGTTGGTCTTGTTGACGTGGTACCAAAGACGCGTAATGGCCATAGGAAGAACTTTCTGGAGAAACTATCACTGCGAGTGTTGACACCTGGCAAAGCATTTTCCTTCGCGAGGGCTACCAAACTAATCATGTTCTTCACATCATTCTGACGATTTTTCCAGAATTGGTACCAAATTGTTTTGAGGCCATTCGATCGAAGTCGCGGATTGACGATGGTACATGGGATCATAACATCTTTTCTTGGTGAACCGACAGGTGTGTGACTGACTATGAATGCAAAAGAGGTGAACGTACCTAATGATTGTACTTTCTGGCCCCAAATATCTGTAGTTGGAATAAGTGAAGCATATCTTTGAAAGGCTTCGAGGTCTCGTATTTCATCTTGAAGAGCAGCCTCCGTTCCTTTTTCTAGATTTGAATCGCCCTTTCCGACAGTTCCTCTACCAGAGACGTCTGAGCGTTTTGCGGATTGCGAATTGAATCTTTTTGAAGCGGGATCGCCTGCATGCCTTGGGTTGGAGGTAGGGGACAAGCGTTTCGATGATGTGGTTTTCTTTGCGGTAGCCGGTGGCCAATTTTGGTTAATCGTTTCACCGACCACAGATGTATACAACCGTCGGGTGGTAACGCCTGCAGCAGAAAAGATAGCTGAACGGGTAAGGGAGACGAGGTATGTTCTCATTGGAAAAGAAAATGTCATCGGCCGAGGTTTAGGTAAATGTTTGTTGATATTTGTCAACGACATCCGTTTTGCCGAATACTGTCGTAAACGTTTTGCTTCTTGTCCACTACTTTCATCATGCCTGTGCGTAGTGTTTTTTTCTCCTCATAGCTCATTGACTGATTTCCTTTTATAACAGCGTCAATCCCGTTCTCGCACTGCTGCTCCTCGTGCTGCTCCTGCTCCTGCGCCTGCACAAACTCGTAGTGCTTCCACAGCTGCCGCACCTCCAAACAGTTACTCCCACACACCCGCCCCTGCACCTCCTGCGGCTGCCACTACCTCAGCTAGCTCGTCTAGCCAGCCTGGTCTCCTTTCACAAATGGCTGCTACTGCCGGTTCCGTCGCGGTTGGTTCTACCATTGGTCATGGCATTTCCAGCATGCTCTTTGGCGGGGGAGGACAGGCTGCTCCAGCTCAGGAGGCCCCTGCTTCTGCGCCACCTGTCCAACACCAACAAGCACGCGGTATTAGCTGCGAGGTTCAGGCCAAGGGTGAGTTCATTATACTTGGCTATGTCTTTCAACTGATGAGTTTTCGGACCTGCAGAATTCACCGATTGTCTTGGCAAGGCCGATTATCCTTCGTGCACATGGTACCTTGAGCAGCTTAAGGCTGTAGGTATTTAGCCAATTCCTCTCTTGATGTTGCTAATTACTTTGTCAAGTGCCAAGCCGCTGCTGCCCCGTATTAAAGCATCCAATATTTGGTGTCCTATCTCTTCAATAGCATCTCCATAGATGGCGGCAGAAAGATACTGGATTACCTAGCCACGTGTCTGGTATTTGATATACAATATATACAACACCTCCCCTTGGGCGATGTTTGAAGTTAAATTCTGAGATGTCCTAGGCATGTACAGTATAATACAGGTGTTTTGAGAGGCCATTGAAAAATGCACCCCAATGAATATATAATTTCTCTGATTTCATACGAATTTATTTGAACAAGCCAAACCATTTTGTGGCAGCACTATCACAATAATACTCGTGCAGCACAGCTGTAATCCTTGCCATAAAAATTTGGATAGAGATATGATTGATTACACTCAACCAATATGATATATATATGGTTATGAAAAATGTGGGTGATGCTATTTTAAGGATCTAGCTCAATTTATGACCTTGCAAATGGCGCGGGGGGAAGACTACGCCAAGCTGAACTTTAAATGTATAAAATGTATACTAATCGAAGAATGCGGGTAGTTTGAGTTCAACAGCCAACACTACGACCTAATCCAACAATCAGGTCCTAGCCAGTCCTCAAGCTTCCAAATAATCAAGCCTTTTACTTTTGCAGTGAGTTCTCTTGAGCCTTTCTTTTGCCTCAGCCTCAGCCTCAACCTCAGTCTCAGCCTCAAACATAAGATCCCAGCCGAGTCCCTGAGTCTTGAGGAAAAATGTTGCCAGAGGCCCTTCATGTTCGGTATCTTGATGATGTCTGCAGGATCCTGGTAAATCTATATTGTTCTTCATGCACTATCTGCTAAGTGTGCCTTCCACAGAGCACCAATGTCCAAAAAAATAGAACTGCTCCAGAGAAGCAATGAGAGAAAGAGAGGATACAGCCAGGAAGAGAGCAATAAGTTAAAAAAACAGAATTGAACATACAATGAGGTATTCTAATCGGACAAACACGCAAGGCGAGGCACAAGTCTACACACTGAGTTTGAACTCTGAGATTTTACCCTCGTAAAGTTCCTCAGCGGATCAAAAAAGTCTGTAATATCGAGACGGCACAAAATACTCCACATGCGAAGAAGCCGAGAGGGTACCCAGCGGGATTATCCAGGATACTGAGAGCCCAAATCTGTCACATCCCATGAGTGAATGAGGGATTGGGATTCGTTTCATCTGAGAAAACGTACATAGCCACCCAAGCTCGGGCCTATACATCGCGCCAGACTGACAATGCTCTGAGCCACGCCATTTGCGTATCCTACCGCATTCGGAGGAGTCACTTCAAAGGATTTAAGTGCATTTTCACTTCGAAAACCCACAAGACTCTTACTGTAGTTTAATAAAATCGAGATAGCAGTATAGCAAAAGGTGGATCCGCAGTATCGCAGGGCCCTGAATTCCGTGATCAGAAGGTGATGATAGCGATAGTAGTGTAATCACTGTTCACTTACGTGCTAAGAACTAGTGCTGTTGGCTCAAGTTAGGACAACAAACGTCGGAAAAACCAGCAAGAACTTGCCCGTCATGAGGATGAAATTACCGTCGTTCGACGGACTCGCAAAGACACGGTATAGAACAACAGAAAGGTAGGATGGGACAAAGAGGACAGATCCAACGCGATACATGGCGAGATGAGAGAACCGTCCACGAGGGGGTCTTCATTTGAATCAGTAACAATCACAACAGCGCGTGCTCAGCCTTACCCAAGATTACTAGGTAAAGAAAGATATAATAAGTAAACTTGCGTTCCAAACTAACTATGAAACTAAACTCACGGATAGAGGTAAAACTGGTAAGCAATCTGAGCAAGGCACATCAGAGCAACTGTAGAGCAATGCACCCGAGCAGGTAAATCATGAGTAATGGGCAGGCTTATGACGTACTCAGTTGTGCAAAATGTCCTGCGTTGAGGTTTAAACCTCCAGCCGGGTAGTCCCTGAACGAAGTGAGATTCACAGTCTTGCCATTGCGATAAGACATACGTTACTAAGTAGGACATGAATATTTGATCGTGGGTGGTTGTGTGCAGGGCGAGCATCCCGTACTGGATGATCACAGCGATCGGAAGGAGGGAAGTTAAGGACGGCAGTTTCTCCATCAGAGCCTCAGCATCAACCTGAGTGCCAGAAAGAACACCTTCCCCCTCGGCAGTTGAAGCTTCATCGTTACTTAATCCAAGCCGTTGAACATCAAGAAAGGCTGGTGGAGTTTTGACTCCTGGATGGGAAAATATACTTGGAACGGTGCTAGACAGACGGCGAGAAGATGCGAGTCCCGAAATCGAGGTTGTAAGAGCCCGTGAGATGGACCTTTGATGAGGAGAAGTGAGATGGGAAGAAATGTGAGAAGAAGGTGCACCAGCGAAGCTAGGGCGGTGTGACGAGCGTCGTGTCGGAGAGATGTTTTGTGCTATACGTGATTGAGAAAATCGCCGACCTCGAACTGTCGAAGTTGGTGTGGTGTCTTCTTCATTGATCAAAGGATCTCCGAGATCGAAAGAATCAGCGGAGCCAGTTGAGTCCATTCCTTCATCCTCGTCTGTTTCAAAAGGATCCTCGTTGTCAACATTCATAGCTGCAGCAACCCACAGATCTGCAATATTCGTTACGGCATTTTCATTCGCCATCAACAGTCTTTGTGCAAAATTGAGATCTGAGCCATCACTCAATGTTGTAGAGTCAAGGCCACTGGTTCGCCCCCGCGGAAACGAGCTCGCGAAGCTGGATTTTCTCGCTGTGATGGTAGGAGCATTGCTAGAAAGTCTACGACGATGGTCACTACCATAACCGTATGCGGACCCATTAATACGACTTGACCGTGGAAAAAATTGTGAGCGGTCAAGTTGTGGCTGTGGCGAGCCCATGGGAACAGTAGGTTGCATGGTCGGCGATAACAGTTGAACACGAGGAGCTCGTGAGGCAAAATAGACGGAAAGTCTCTGAGAGACTCTTTGCATGAAGGGAAGAGGCTCTGATCGCTCGAGGATTGGACTTGGAGGGTTGGACTCTTCTTCAGGAATAGTAGGATGAATATTGAGTTTCTCAGTAGAAAGTCGGATCGTCCCCTCTCTAGGTCCTCCGTCACGATCAAGGAAAAGGCCAAGAAGACCGCCTATGCCGGGGTAAGCATCATCAAGGTCAAAATTCAGACTGCATACCCAATAACATTATCAGAGCGGCGATTGCACAGGGAAGAAGGTAAGGGTAAGTTGTAAAAACTGAAGCGTCACCAAACACATCGGGCCATTTTGTAGCGGGCCGCTCGACTAGCGCGGGGTATTTAGCACGTCGAGATGGAACAAAGCTTTGAACATACATGAACCACCAATGACAGCCCCTGCAACACCACCGAAACCCCAGCAGAATCTAGTGCAATGAGATAGGTGGGTACATGGGAAGAAAACAATAACGTACCCGAGGATAGCATACGCCCTTCCCTCGTTGGTGGCATCCGTGACAAAGGCGACTGATCCACGCGCCACACCAACAGCTCCGGCAAAAACGCCCTGTGCGAGTCGTATAGCGATCGCTTGTTGCAGTGTTGTTGATGTCCCAAAAATGAAACAGGTGGCTGCACTACCTAATAGTGACAGTACAAGCACCACACGTCGACCATGCTTTTCGGCGACAGTAGCCTATGAACAAAGTATATGCAGCATTATGGCAGAGATAGGAGGAAATTGTCCTTACCCACAATAATGAAGTAAGAAATTGAGTCAGGAAGAACATCGATACTATATAGATAGTAAGCTTTGAAGTTGATCTGAATATAGAAGAAACTTCTGACCCAGAATGCCAGTCCAAAATGCGGCCTCTGAGTCATCAGACATCCCACCGAAACCTGTTGCATTATGAGAAAAAAATCCAAACGCCGACGCTTGGCCTACCTTTCACCATGAACAGTAAGAAAGGGGTGGAGACATTAGCGGACAGGAACTCTCCAAGCATGGTCTAGATATTGATGAGTAGATCATAACGGAGGCGTACAAATGTAATCCGTACAATAGAGAGCACAATCATTGAGAGGATAGGTAGAGGCGTTGCATATACTTCCCCGGAAGACTGCATGACTGTTGGCACAGGAGGGCGGCCCACAGTACCTGGGGATGACGCCGAACTGCCCACGTCACCATCTCTGAGCCTGGATCGCAAAGAGCCATTCAAACTACCAAAGGATATACGTCCTAACATCCTACGAGCAAGGTTCGACTCGCTGGTGCTCGAGTTCTCCAGAGGGTCACTAGCCGGGTCCTGTATGCCGAAGGTGCGCACGGACCCAGACGGCTGGCGAATGCCAGGACTAACCATGAATGAAGCACGAGTAGACGACACAGTCAGAAGAAGCGGTGATGTGTTCGGTACCAATTGTATGTGCCTGCTTGACCCGATTAGGTCTTGTTGTCCGTCTGCTTATCATCTTTTCCAGACACAACTATCAGGCAATTGCGCCACTGGTTCCAACTACTCGCACAGAGGGGCATACTCTACATCAAATCTGGCCCAGTATCGGGTGTCTATCTGCTCCGAGTCATATATATCAATTTCAAATTACCTCCAGCTTCACCGGACTGAAAGCGTTCGATTGACTTTGCCAAGCCTGTCACTAGATCACCACCTTCAAAAAATTTTTCGACATGCAGTTGGAGTAAGGTATATGTACGACACAGGCCTGTATTCAGAGAAGCCCAAATCCCACTGAATTCCTTACAACCCGATGAAAGATATCTGTATACCTTTTCCTCGTTGGAGTCCGCCACCACCCACCGCCACATTCATCTTTTTCCTATCGACCACTCTCAGTCTACAGCCTATCCCGACGCATCAAAGAAAACATTTCTAGGTTTACGCATTGCTGATCTTATCTCGGCTACATCCGAACCGTATGGCTATTCGGTGATTTATAAGTCTTTTCACCCTTTTGTATATGGTTTCTTTCTACATATGGGCTGTTTGACTAGTACGAATGGAAGTCGAGCGGCCTGATTCTCACAAACTCCGGCCGCGCTACCTTGATTCAGGAACCTGAAACGCGAGGTTCAATACAAAAGTAAACCTCATGGATCAACTCGATTATTTATTTATGATCACCGTTCCCAGAAGCACTAGACCGATCCCACAATAGAGACAATAAAAAGGTATACGGACTGCGATCGAGCACCGTGTAATAAATTGATGAATTCTTTTTTTAAAAAAAGACAAAAAGGTCAAAGATAGAATGCCTAATCATACCGAGCAATGCTGCACACGCACCTTACTGGATCTCCCAAGCCACATTTGGATCGCATCATAGGCACATATTATTCTAAAGCATCTATCGACAATCTCGGATCTAGCCTGCGTGATGTTCACTAAGAGGCTTGACTCATGTGCAATCTACAGATCCGTATGCATGTCTTCTCTCTCGGCTGAGTGAAATGGCTTGAAGTCTTTTTCCACGACCTTACTGAATTCATTAGACAGAATCAGTATTGCAATCTGAACCGATCTCATGTGTTCCTATAAAACGTGTTTTGGCTCTCCATCTGTCCCAACCTCCTTCCTCCTCTTTCTGGCTTTCGCCTACCAACACCAAATACACCAAATACCTTCTTTTATCCTTTGTCCCAACTTGCGTCATCCATGCTACCCGCAGCTGACACGACGTCACCTAAGTCATTCATTCTTCCTGACCTGGCCTCTCATTGTGATATCAAGTTGCGGGTCAACCGCCATCGAAAACAAATCACTGTTGAGACAAAAAAGTGGCTCTTCCACGGCGATAACCTCATAGGAGCCAAATGTGTCGCCTATCATGGACTCAACGCTGGCTTGCTGACAGCCATGACCTATCCCGATGCTGCATGCCCTCAACTGAGGGTGTGCAACGACTTCCTCACCTTCCTGTTCCATCTTGACAATCTTTCGGACGATATGGATGACCGCAGAACACGCAGCATCGGAGGTGTCGTTCTTAACTCACTCTATCACCCTTACACATATCAATCCAATATTCGTATCGGAAGGATGACTAGACAGTATGGGTTATCTGATCACTCAGTGTCACTAATTTGATTTGACTTTCTGTCAGCCTCTTTAAACGTATCATCCAAACATCATCTCCTGGAATGCAGCAGCGCTTCATTGAGACAATGGATTTCTTCTTTCAAAGTGTAACTCAACAAGCTTTGGATCGCGCCACTGGAGTAATACCCGATCTAAAGTCATATATTGCTCTACGACGAGATACTTCCGGATGTAAACCGTGCTGGGCTTTGATTGAGTGTAAGCCATGCCCTAAAGCTTCAAAGTTACAATGACAGCAATATTGACCTCTTTGACAGATGCCAACAATCTCAAAATACCCGACGAAGTCATGAGTCACCCCAGCATTCTTGCTCTGGGAGAGGCCACTAATGACCTCGTCACATGGTCGAACGTAAGTTGTCTAGCCTTAGTGGCGGACATTTTATGTTAACAAGCCTCTGTCATTTAGGATATCTTTTCATACAACGTGGAACAGTCTAAGGGTGACACACATAACATGATTCCTGTCGTGATGAACGAGAGAGGCCTTGACCTTCAAGCAGCTGTTGATTTCGTAGGAGAAATGTGCAAGTCTGCCATTGATCGATTCAAGACAGAAAGGGCCAATTTGCCATCCTGGGGACTTAAAATTGATCGCCAGGTCATCATATACGTACAAGGGTTGGCTGATTGGATTGTTGGTTCCTTGCATTGGTCCTTCGAGTCCACACGGTACTTCGGCATTCATGGACACAAGATTAAGAAAACCAGGGTTGTTGAGCTGCTTCCTTTGCGTCCAGAGGCCGAGGTGAGTATTTTTGGAACATAAGACCTTGAATTCAATATTGACCCCTGTTCAGGCAAGAGCGATGTCCATTTCATCTCGACCTTCTCGAATCCGAATGTCAGCTTCTGTCTCGAGCTTCAGCATCCAGACCCCCAATGAGTCAGAACCTCAAACTCCTTCCGACATCCATCCTTCCACAACTACTTCCAAATCCTATCCGGACGAGGTTATCTCACATTCACCCGTCCCCGCTATCGACTCCACCATCGATATTATCGTCAGCCCTGCTAGCAACCCACATACTCAGGTTCCTGATTGTATTTCACAGGGATTACTATCTAGGATAGTGATTTCGAGATCAGCAACTGCCTCGATAACTGGAGTATCAGCCCAGTCTCGTCCTCTGGAAGGTTTTTCGCCTGTTACCGGCTCTTTCGGGGATCAGCATTCAGCGAAAAATGTCTTCGCTCAGCCATTCGGCCTCTATTCGCTAACCTTGTGGGCCTTTTACATTCTAGTCTATCAACCTGTGCTCATACTCATGAGCATTTTCAAAAACCATGATGTGCACCCACGTCCTTCCTGTCATTACAAGTACATGTGATTGCCTTCTCTTCGCACTGGATTGCGCTGGATACTACATACTAGTCACTATCCTATATTCCCTCGTTACATATCATGCTTTATACACTCTTTGGTGATTTATGCTAGCTATTCTCGTTCTCATGCTCCCCCCTTTTTTCACATTTTCGTCTCCTCGTCCTTCTTCGTTCTCCTGCCTGAACGTATGGATTATATAGAGTAGTCCCGTTTGACAGATGCAGCTAAGCTGCAATTGTTGTCGATATGAACTTTCTTTGTTCACTTTTAAACTAAAATATAGGAGTATGTAAAATTATATTTAAATCCGTTTGCTTGTTGTGACTACAGCTGACTCTAGCTATCATCATGGTCAACTAGCTTTCTCAAGGATTAAGGATCATGGCCAGATACTGATCCACCTCTGCTGGGTTCAGATAGAAGAAGGAGAGGGGGCCGGAAACTCGTTGCAAACGCGCAACGAGTCTCGTCTTGATTATCTCTATCTATCTATATCTAAAAACCTAAGTCATTTTTAGTGTGGCGCTCGATATTCCAAAACCCTCATAGTACATCAACTACTTTCAAGATCTAGTTCATCCGACAATCTTCCTGTACGCTATCATTCTAGATTGATAGGCTGATCTGAATGTCATCTGCACTTGGACAGGAATGGACTTGTGATACTGTCTCTTTTTATCTTACTTTGATCTACCAACATTGACCTTCCTTGGTGCATAAAGCTTTATTTGGAGGGGAAGTAAGATGAAAAAAAAGAATGGTTTGTGTCAATCTTATATTGTGTGGTGTTTAAGTGATGGTTAGATAGTTATGCTATGTAATCTAGTACCAACTTAAAGTTGAATCGAGAAAGAAAAAGGGAAAGGACGAGCGAAAACTCGTTGCAAATGTGCGACTAGTCTCGTTTTAGCCACTTGTATCTATCTCTACCATCCTAAAAATTGATCATCAGGAGATGATTAGTGTTTTTTTTTCAAAAAGAAACTATCGATTTATTACACGGGTCGCGTAGGCAGACCGTATCTTTTTTTAGTGTGGTGCTCGATATTCCACTTGGTGGACCAAGAATTTCATAGAGGTTATAGATTATCAGGTGTCAGAAAATCCCAATTTGTGACCGTGACAAATCCCCCAGACATGGGCCTTCAACGCAAGAGACCTCGAATCGAATGCAATGCAGAGGAGTTACCCTGGAAGAAAATTCGAAGACCTTTCGAAACCGGATTAGGAGGCGACGATGGCATTCTTGAATTGGAAGAAGTTGAGGGAGTCGAAGTTATATATACAACGACTGATGAGGGCAAAGTAGCAAAATTTTGTGTAAGCTCGCCCTTTGCAGACAGCCACGATCAACCTTTTGATCGTGCAACTGGCAGGTCGTTGAAGAAAAAGGCCCAGTGCAAACGCTGCCAGAATCAGGAGGCCCTGAGGATGATATCCAAGAGATTGATCCTCTGGAGACAATAACGTTCAATTGTAAGGATGATTTGTTCCAGCTCTGCACCCTGCTCACCGCTGTTCTAGCGGCGCTTTTGCCGGAATGGACTTCATATTCGCTGCATCCAAAGCTATTACATGTCTTGCACAAGAAGTGCTTCACCGCACCGACACCTATCCAGGCTGCTGTTCTCCCTCTCGCCTCGAAGAATCGTGATATCATTGGTGTTGCACAAACAGTTCGTTTTATTAGTATTTTGGGCATAGATATCTCACTTTCCTCAGGGCTCAGGAAAAACACTAGCATATGGCTTACCTATCCTTAATCAATTGCTCTCACAGCCTCGACCTCATCCTCGCAGACGACGGCCCGTTCAAGTCCTTATACTTGTTCCCACCCGTGAACTTGCCCTGCAGGTCTCATCTCACCTGAATGAGTGCCTGAACTCTCTAGACGAAGACGATGCGGCTTCACAAAACAACCAGAAAACTAAACCAGGAAAAAAGAAGACAAAGGGTGAGAGCGAAGGCAAAGAAGAGATCAGACCCATCCCTCCCAAAAAACCTCCACCTCATGTCAGTGTTGCTGCGGTTGTTGGAGGTATGTCCAGCCAAAAACAGCATCGCATATTGGATCGGGGGGTAGATGTCCTTGTCGCTACCCCTGGACGTCTATGGGACATAATACAAGATGTAGGAACTACTCTCTTGGTCGGTCTCTTAAATCTTACTTTTGCTTCCTCGTTCTTCCTAGGATGAAAATTTGACCAAAGACATGAAGAATCTTCGATTTATTGTACTTGACGAAGCAGATCGAATGATTGAGTCTGGACACTTCAATGAATTGGAGAATATACTTCGTCTGACTCTACGTGAAAACCCGTGAGTCTTTTTCGCCCTACCAAGATAAGTCTTGTCTTGTTCACTTGATTCCGTCAAGAGACGACGAAATACCGATAGATCATCCTTCGATGACTGGTGATACTTATTACGATGATCGGAATCCTGGTGCCTCTAGTAGCTTGCAGACATTCGTGCTTTCAGCTACGCTGAGTAAAGGCCTTCAGCGTAATCTCAAAAAGCGGACGTGGCCCAAGTCAAACAAGAAGCGAAGGAACAAAGATGACAACTCTAGCAGCACTCTTGGTATCGCATTTCCACTGTTTGTCTGTCAATCTAAAGTGATGAATATTGCAGATGACCTTCTACTACGTCTGGACTTCCGAGATCCTGAACCGAGCATCATAGATTTGAGCCCCCAGGGCAATGTCGTGCCCACACTCCAGGAGGCCAAGATTGAATGTTTGGCCAATCACAAGGTGATTCTCGTACTAACCGGCACCGAGATGAAGTATTCACCCATTCATTCTCCAGGATGTCTATCTATACTACTTCCTTCTCCGGCATCCCGGTCGTTCACTCGTCTTTTTGTCGTCTGTAGACGGTATTCGACGCCTCATGCCTCTTCTCGAACGTCTCGCTATTAAAGTGTTTACCCTACACTCCCAACTAGAACAACGACAAAGGCTGAAGAACCTTGACCGGTTTGTCATTCGTCAAGATTCATGCTCATCGTAAATTAACTTCTGCAGTTTCAAGACAATATCCAATGCTGTTCTCCTAGCAACAGATATTGCAGCCCGAGGCCTCGACATTCCGGCCGTCGACCATGTCATACACTTCCAGATA
>Ga0153951_1000086_pt1 | contig 30301 bp, 26 predicted proteins | sample TSNJ035MetaG_FD_102278 | JGI IMG/M metagenome (GOLD analysis project Ga0153951, IMG submission 102278) | Attine ant fungus gardens microbial communities from New Jersey, USA - TSNJ035 MetaG | ecosystem: Host-associated > Fungi > Mycelium > Unclassified | place: USA: New Jersey, Wharton State...
ACCCAATAAATATTATATAGTAATATTTAATTGTCTTTAGCTCAACTTGAAAACTCCTAATCCTAGATAATAAAACTATAAAATCAGAGATATGTAAACTGTAGCAGTATATATAGTATAAAATATACCCCAGAAGCCTTATTCTAATCTCTGAGAATTCTTCTGGAAATAAGTTATAATATATCTATAAAGTATAATAGTACTGAGGATTGTTCTAGAGTTTACTCCACTCCAGTTACCCTTACATCCATGTCTCTTTTTGGTTCTTAGGGGATGGATTATGTCTGAGGTATTTTAGGTTCCCTATTGGTGTAGCTAAGGCTAGAACTCCTTGGATGTTGTTCCTAAGTGCAGGTTTGGCTTAGTATCCTGTCTGAGGGCTTATTAACTGTGCTAGGTTGTTGTTCCCTGGAGGACCAGGTATATTATTTAGACTATTTTCACTGGATGCATCTCCAGTATTATACATAACTATATCTTTGTATGGGAAATTTTTGTTGATAATGGTTTGTGAGAGTGAGAGAGGACCAATTGCATGGCAGAGTAGCTAGTATATATAAGTAGCTAGCTTAATCAATAGAGAACTCTGCCAAGTTTATGTCTTCATCCTACCATCTAGAGAGTTAGAGCTCTCTCCAATAGTCAGCTTGACTTGGTAGGTGTAGTTACTGACACCATGAAGATTTGTATGCTATTTTCTAGGACAGGTTGAGCCTTTAGCCTGGGTTTTGTGTAAAGCAGTACTTTAGAGTCTGTCACAAAGGGAATTCTTGACATGGTGGGTGTGGAATTGACCTTGATCATTTCTTCCTGATTTTTTTGGAGTTACTTGCACTGTAAGTTGATTCCTGAAAGACAACATCCTTGATTTAATTAATCACATTCCACATCTGTTATAGTTTTCATAATATACAACCAATCCAAAATCCTGCTTCAAGTGTTCAAAGTCACAGGTTGTCAGAATTATCGTGGGAAAGGAGGACCTGATTGAGGATAAAGATGGCGAGTGGGAACAGTAGTAGGCGATGCCTCCGCGACGAGGCGATGGGGAGAAAAGACGGGGAGGACACATTCCTCGGCCTCCAAATGCTTTTATTCTGTTTCGTTCGTCATTTGTGCGCAGCAACCAGGTTCCAGGTCAAGTGGAAGGCAACCATTCGACGCTGTCCAAGATCGTTGGTCGGTCTGTTCCTTGCTGCGCTGATCCAACCTTACAACCCATATAGGTCTTTGCTGGAAGGCGCTCTCGCCTGTTGAGCGCAGGGTGTGGGAGGACAAGGCTCGCCAGGCCCAGGCAGAGCATCGCTCTCTCTATCCAGACTGGCGCTGGACCCCCGAAACCAATGCTCTCGCGAGAAAACGCACCTCCAAGAACGCTGACCCTGCCCGCAGGAAGGACAAATCCAAGGCCCGTGACCCAGAGCCAGACGACGATGCTCGCGTTGCAAAGATCGCCGACCTCGTCAAGCAGGGAATGTCCGGTGCTGATCTCGCCACCGCTCTCGAACAGTGGCAAGCTGCCCAACACCACTCTCCGCCCAACACCGACCCCGACCCCGACCCCGACCCCGACCACGAACCCATTACCGACGCCGAGTCCTCCCATGTGCCCTTATGCTCTCCTTCCGACACGTGGCCCAACGCCGTCCCCAGCTCCAGCTACCACCAGTGGTGGCCCACCGCATGTCCCACCGTTACCACAGACGGTTTGGGTTATGAACAAGATCCCGAAGTCCAATCACTGATAACCCCAGTTCAGATGCCAGATCATCACAGCTGTGACGATCTCCAATGGACTCGCAATCCCGGCAGAAACGGCATGTGCACGGTGATCACGGATCCTCTCACTGAATACCATCACTTTGCTCCACCCCCTCTTGTTGATACTCATCCCTATTTCCCACCGGATGACTCCATAGCCTCCAACTCAACTTTTATACCATCTACCTATTCATCCTTGACCGGCTGGGCCGGTGAATACAGCGACCATTACGCGGGCTCAGGTAGTGGCTGGCAAGGCCCTCAGCGGTCGTCCTCATCATGGGGCCAGCAACAAGTGGACACTCAGCATAAAATTCTCAATTATACCGATTCATCACCTACCATCCGCTTCGCCAACCCCTAGACTTCTTAGACCTCGGCTCATCGGTATTGACCTTTGCCTCTCTTTTGCTTTCTGTTGCTTGTTCTGTTGCCTACAGGTGTATTATAAACACTCGTTTCATTTCATTTCTTTCACTACATACTTGTACTCATATCACAGTCTCACCACAGGCTTTGGTTCCTTTGGTTCCTTTGGTAACTATCGTCGTTTTTGCTCCTGTATTATTATTAGCATTATTGTCATCGCTCTTGGGCCAGTGATTAATGTGCAAAGTAATTACCTAATCACTGATTTGCAATTATTTCACACTTTATATTTCTTCACTTACGTGGGAATGCAGCTCTTTCCTCACTCCTTTACTGGCCATTCTGCTGGAAACGAAGCTTGTTTCTCTCTATCTCCATCTTTCTGTGTTCATTCATTCACTGTCGTTTGCTTCAATACACAACTTGTGCTTATACCAATCCGCAAGACTTTTTATAGGTATCACAATTCTCATCGGGTCTGCTTGTTTTAGCACTCAACAATCCAACGAAGCTTTGGTTATACCTATGTCTTATCCATCAGTTGACCATGAATTGTGACTCATGAATTCCAGTCAATTGACCCATGGACATCACGGCTCCAAGACAGCTATTCGACACATAAAGGACAAGACCCTGAGAACTCTGATGTCCTTGCAGCTGTTTTAGTCTCCCTCTTCCCATCTGTACATGCTTGTTCGCGAGAGTACTCCTCATCTCCTCTTCTCGTTCCTCATCTATTCGCTTCAAAGATTTCTGTATCATGCTTTGCATAGTCCCGTGAGGTGGTCATCTGCGTGCCAGATGCTGCCGAGCTGTCGAGTTCAAGAACATCGTCATAATTCTCAGTGGATTTAAAAGGTGGACATGGAGCTCGAGAAACGCAGTCATGTTTCATCTCATTTTATTCCCACTTTTCATACTAGTGACCTTGGCGAGTTCGCAGCAGATCTGGGATATTGTTCGACATCCTCCTTCTTGAAGTTGAATGATCATTACTGACATGACAATTGCAACTAGTGGCAAACAACTTGGGATAAAACTATTCTTTTCAGCTCAGTGGGACCGAATAGTGCTGGCACGGATCCTATCAACTTTGTTTCTCCTGGTGCTATCGCAGATGCTGATATAGTTGTCAACGATAATTCCGTATTTCAACCTATGGCTGGTTTTGGTGGAACATTAAGTCCGTGTAAAATGCTTCCATTCAGCGTCTGTTGAAAAAAAAATGTCTCAGCCGATTCATCTGCGTTAACACTGAAAAGTTTAAAGGTATGAACATACCACACCGGTAAATGTCAAGTCAAAAATGGTCATTTTTAGAGCCGAAATCCCTCAAATTACCAAAATCTATTGAACGCCATGTTCAATCCAGTAGACGGGGCTACCGGTGCTGGTCTCAATTACATTCGAGTACCTATCGGTGCTACCGATTTTTCAGCCAGCCGTAAGTAGCTAAGTCTGTACTCAGAATCAATAATAATGTGCACAGTTTACAGCCTCGATGATTCAAGTGGTGACACCAATTTCAGCAACTTCAACATAAACCGTGCACCCTCTTATCTATTCAGCGTGCTGAAGGATATTATGGCAGTCAATGGCTATCTCAAGGTCCATATATTACCCTGGTCTCCTGTAAGAGTAATTGGTTGTGATTCTGAACTACATACAGCTGACTTTGCTCAGCCAGCTTGGATGAAAACGGCCGGAACAATGAACGGAGGTTCTTTGAGATCCGACCTGGTCAGCGTATGCAAGTCTCGATTTGCTGCTTTGAGTTTTACTCTTGAGGCTCATAGTATGTAGATCCGAATTACCTCTTGAAAGCAGTTCAGGGATTTCAGAAACAAGGAATCCCCGTCTATGCAATCAGTATCCAGGCATGTAACTTTTTTGGTACCCTGATGCTAGCCGGCGCTTATGGTGCATTAGAATGAACCTCAAAATAGTAATCCTACTTATCCAACCTGTTTGATGACTCCTCAAGTAGAGGCGCAGATAGGAGTTGCGCTCCGAGGGCTCCTGAATGGTAATGGCCTTTCTCATGTGAAGATTGTAGGCTACGAGGTAAGCTGTTCCCCCATCTCTTTCTGTCACACTGACTGCGTTTTACAGCACAACTGGGATACTGCTGGTCAGTATCCGGTCCAGCTGGTGAGCTGCTTCCTCTGCATCAAACTAGAATTTATTTTGTGCTTGTAGATGCAAGCTTCTGGAGATTCTTTTGCTGGTGTCGCATTCCATTGCTATGCCGGATCTGTCTCCAATCAGGACGCGTTCACGAGTGCATTCCCAGACAAGGTAATACTCGATCGGATGTATACGTGGACAAACCTGCTGAAGCCTTGCTCCAGGAAGTGTATTTCACAGAATGTAGTGGAACTTTTGGCTCTTCTTGGTGGGACGATATTAAAGTGATGCCACTATTCTCTCAATCTTTCCAAATCGCCTTACCTCATCTTTTTTAGTGGTATCTTGACAATCTGTAGTTCATTTTCTTTTGTGAATTCTTGGTTTCTTGGCTGAAAAAAAATCTAGATGGGTAGGTAGCGTCTCCCGTGGCGCTCGAAGTGTGAGTTGTGATGTTTCTCTTGCCGAGAACATGTACAGAAATGCGCGTTCAGGGCTTGATGTGGAATATTGCACTGGATGGGAATGGGAATCCTAAATTACCTGGCACAAATAGTTGCAGTCCAGTGGCATGTCGTCCTCTTGTCACCGTTAACTCTGATGGAAGCTTTGAATTGAACCAAGAATGTAGGTCTTGTGATTTCCTCGTTAGCACAATCTATGACTCCTGTATCTTACAGTTTACGCCATGGCCCAGGCTTCAAAGGCTATAATACCCAAAGACAGTGGTGGTCCTTTTGGTCAACGCATAGGGGTCAGTGTAGGCGGCTCGCTCTCCTGGGCTCTCAGGGTCTCTGCTTTTGTGACGGAAAGAGTTTCATCTAGTGATTGGGATCGGTTCTCCATTGTTGTTCTCAACTGTAGGTGAATCAGGCCAGATCGAGGTCGCTGTGTTTACTATCGTCCTATCTCTAGGGGATGACAATATCAATGGAAAATTGAATCCTACTCCTGTTAGGACCACTATCGAATTTCGTGGTAAGCAGGTACGTGTGTGTGTTCAGCTGTTCATTTACCCATTGAACGGTCCCGAATACAAGGCAACATATACTTTTCCGGTTGGCGTTACCACGCTGTGGTGGTTTGCACCTGCGATTAAATTTAAGGAACAACTTAATGTTACATTAGTTGGCAATGTATGAGCTATATATCCTATCTTCGTTCAGAAGATTGTTCAGTTGATGTATTTTGATCAAACAAAGGTAGCAGTTCTAATTACTCAACTGAAGAACACGAGGGGGTCATCACTAAGATGAATTCATATTGCAAGTGACCCTGCAAATTTGCATCAACTCCATGGCAGAACCTTTGTGTCTGACATAGGAAGTTTCTCGGTTTGAAACACGCTTCAGGTTTCGATGTTGTTTCTCGAAAGAGGAAAAACATTGGTAAACAAATGTACCTGCCTCCATCCATCAAAGCATGCTTGCCTCTTATCATTAGAACCCTACCTTTCTACGGTAACCCTTTACCTCATATGACTACAACGAAGCCTTCTTTTTGACTGGCTAGAGCATGGATCTTTCCATGCATACTGTGATTCGCCAGTTTGTTGCTGCTGGGCGTCCCCGTTTCATTCATTATCACACCGCAGTCCTAGTGACTCAACATCGCCTACAACATTGGTGATTAAAATCCTACATCGGATAAAGACATCACGAGAACTTTTTCTTTGTTGATTTCTCCCACTGTCATGAATGAAAATCTCGAGCTCTACATAAGCCTAAGGGTTTCCTAGTTTGTTTCTGACATCTAATGACGTCCTACCTGAAGAGCATCTTTTGGGGCCGCGACAATGCCAATCACACCAAGTCTAGTGCTCGCCGCATCGATACATCGAGTAGCAGAAGTAATGAGTCGCAATCACCTTCTTGTTCACCTACGAAATCCAAGCGCTTGAAATACATTTATGCCGAACCTGGAAATATACCTCCTGCACCAATCCAAACCATTACTTGTGAACGGAGCAATAGCTTGACACCCTCTAGAACGATTGCTCCGTCACCTTTGCGGTATACCCTGGACAACAACAACAGCCACGGAGCTCGGAGCGTATATCCTCACCATCTGAATCACCGTGCAACACATTCTCTTGATGGTGCAAACTCAAAAGTACCTTTGTACCGATCGTCGAGTCACAGAACTGAACAACGTATGTGTTATTACAACTACTTCCAAATTCTGAGTGCCTCACAAATTCGGACTATAGCAACCCTCATGCAGCGGCCAGCATTCAATCCCACAAATTCTTTTAGTAGTGTTCGATCTTCTACTCAATCTATGTGCTCAAACAATCCAGCTTCCTATCGTTATGCACCTTCACGAGCCTCAAGTTCCGGTAGCGTTGCCACTCAGTCCACAGGACATGAACCCAAGTCCGTCCTCAAACATAATCCGTCTGGTTCCGACAACTACAAATCTGGCCGACGTACGCTATCCGTCTTCTGTACTGGGACTTTAATGAGATATTTTGTCATCCCCATAGATGCACATGTCTCCTTCCAGAATCCGAACCGCTTGACGCCAGTTTACATGCACCCACTTCTAAGCTATGGGCGTATCCAACGAGCCCCTATTTCTTTTGACGTCATATATCCACCTTCTACTCGTACAGTCGTAGATCGTCACACCCACTCGCCGATTCCATCATTAACGCTGACTCAACCAGCTACAGAGCCTCCTACCTATGGTCGGTTTGTCCTCAAGTGCGAAAAACTGCCTTGGTACATTATAGCGACCACGGGCGGAGGAGTCTCAGAGATGGACACTGGTCGTTCTTCTGGAAAACGTTTTTACATTGGGTCTGCGACCTCGACTGGCTCAGGAAGATCTGGCTCTTCCAACAGCTCTCCTGACGCTATCACAAACCTCGATGTCCTTTATGCCATCCATGCCACCTTGTCAGTTCGTGTTACGCAGGCTGAGTGGGAATTGCTTGGAAATGGAAGTCGTGCTCAACGAAAAGCAACCCAAGCTTACGAAAAACGGTGTACTGATATGGGCGGAGGTTGGGGAGCAGGGGTTCGTAGAGTTGATTTTCTTGGAGGGAAGACCAAGTTGGTTGGTGTAGAAATTGTGAACGAGAAGGTAGCTGGTGATATTATCATCACAGGAAAACCCGTTTTTTGCCGGCCCTGAGAGGTTATCATTGTACAAGATGGAACATGTAATTCTATTGCTAGCATTACGAGACTTGTTTTTATTCGGGAATAGTTTCCGTAACTTGACGTCCGACATATGCTGCTCTACGTGTGTGTGCAGTAGTTGTTGAACGAGTCTTGCATACACGTGCAGAAAGATCATCCACGTTGAACCATTGATCAAGGAGAACCACAGCTTCATATTCCTGCCTCAGCCTTTCAGAGTTGCTATATGAGCTCGTTTCTGGTAGATTTGGCCCTTTTTGGCCAGAGTGTCCCACCTGATTGCAGAACTCGTCACTGCATCAGACATATAAATATTTCTTCATATTTAATACTTATGATGAGGAGACCCCAGCAAATGTACTTGATACGAATGTCTGAAAACGCCAGTTCAGCCAGTTCATTGGGATCCAAGCGCTCCAGAAATGTATGAATTGGGCACATTGTCAGTTGCAGTGGGCAGCATTTGAGGAATCAGTATATAAGTACGGAATCCTTGGAGCCTCAGTGGTATCAACTGTTGCCCAGGACAGGGCAGAAACGATTGTCTTCAAGGGTTAATAGATACTGTGTGTGCATGATATATGGCGAGTCTGTTCAACGAGATTGAAAAGGGCAGTAGGGACATATCTGCCTGTCTAGTGAAGGATTACTGACACACATCATTAAGAAAACACTTCCTTATTAAGGTTAGATCGACACACACTTCTCATCGTGGGTAAGCTCGACTATCTGCTACTCGCTTCTATTAGAAGCGATTCTCGCCCTGTCTCCAACTCTAGCTTAGGCTTTCATTTAGTGATGTCTGGACTACTCGGTAAGTCTGGTCTCGTCTATGAGATATGATTTGACCCCTAGAGGTGTTCTTGAGGCCGGTGACATGAATTGGGAGAGGGTCATGAATATCTGTTCCCCATACATGCTGCCACCATGGTGGCTTGATCTTCGCTATCTTCACGCTCTAGTAGCTCATTCCCCATGTTTCAGACAGGCTCTGCATTACCGGATGCTAATACACCTTCTCGGGAGCGTGTGTGCGACCCCCTCACATTGACCAAGGTTGTGTCGCTCCTTGGGAGGCAAGAGTGAGCTCTGCAGTGATGGACAGCCAGAGTCGTGGACATTATGCTGCTATCCATAAGGCAATCTGGATGAGCCCCCCGCTCCATTCGCGCTCCAACTATCACTTCTCCCCTCTCTCGAAATTCACCGTGGTTTTGAGTAGACCATTTCCCTGACCTACATCGTAGGGATCGGAGGCGCATAATGGTCATGGTGCTTCTCTGTCAAGCTCCAAGTCGCTACAGCCTGTTGCTTGAGCTTCAGGGCTATTGCTAAACCAACGGAGGTGACTAATACGTGCCGACTAAGACCTTCCTGTAACATCTTAACCTTCGCGACATCCCTCCCCATTCATTGACCACCTCATTTTCTCTTAACACTCTCAATGTCTCCCTGGTTCATTGATAAGTGCGTAGAAGTAACCAACCTAGGAGAACCGTCGAAGAGGCCAAGCTTCGAGTGTCGAATGCCGTACCCATCTCCCACCAGTCAAGGGCGGTTATACGTTCAATAGCGCACTCGACTCTCCTCAGGCATGCTGTGGCCCTATGAACCAAGGCATCTTAATATGTAATTTTTTCATTCTAATTACTTTCATGGGGGTTTGGCAGCTATAGGTACAGAGACTACTCCAGGAAACTAGGCGTTCTCAGACTCGGTGCAGCGAAAACATTTTTGAGAGAGACGAGCAAAAATTTGAGGAGGGCAACGAGCCCCGTGGACTCGTCTACTTTCCATTTCCATTCGAGCATCTCCAAATACTTTAGCTGACCCAGCGCTTACAATGGCACCTCAACTACAAGCTTGGAAAATAGATCCTCTTCCCCTTCTCTCTCTTTCTTGGCATCTTTCCTTGGGCCTTTCAAACCCCTCCATTCAAGTCTCATCATTGACTAAATGCCAGGTCGAATTATGATAAGACTAGTACATTCTACAATCAGTCATGATCATTATTACCTTGTCGCTTCCAGGATACTTTTTCTTGCACATTTCATGTTACTTATGTCACAACTTCCTCCTTCTCAATGTCGGAATCCTAAAAGAAATTGTACTGGAAAGTCCTGCGCAAGAGAGATCACAAAACTCGCATTCACAGAGCCATAGCTAGCTAGCTACTGCGTGCAACGTATGTATATGAATATACGCGTATAGTACCATTGCTGATAATTTTCTCTTAAAGACTTGAACTTTCACACCCCAACCTTCTTCTAGTTAGTGCGAACCCTGGGGTCAAATGATTTTTATGTATTGTGCATCATCCATATCCTTGTCACCAACAAATAAACAAAAGAGATCAAAATCAGCATCTCAAGAAGCGAGAGAAAACTCGCAATATCGTGCAGAGGGCCCAATTCTTATCTAACAAGAATAATGACAATGATGATGGCAAGTGAAGGACAGATGATCAATTGATATATGGGAATTGTCATCATTGCTGATTGTTCCATATCATCTAAACGGATTCGTGAGTCACCGGCCTTGATGTCGGCAGAATCTGATTGTTGTTGATTACATTGAAGCATGGAGGGATCAAGGCTAGAAGCGCGGCTTGGTGTTGATAAGGCAAAAAAACTGTCACTATCACCGTCAATGCTGATAACGTGGAAACGGCTCGGCTCCTCGTCGGGTTCGAGCTCCTGAAACGGTTGAGGTGCAGGTAAGGCCAATCATGTAAAATTGGTGGAGAGAATGTCACCGAAAGATCGCTTTATGTCGTGGTGGCTATGTTATCGTCCAATCGGAAGGTGATAGGAGCAGACCCTTCAAGAACGTGAGAGACAAAGTCTGCAAATCTCTTACTGGGATCTAAGAAAGGTGGTGGAGGGTTCACTGGATATTAAAGCTGTGATTGATTGGACATCTTGCTTCTCGAAAAGAACATTGACACGGAACCGAGATCCAGGATAGCATTTTCTGCAGCTGGAGACTTCGTGGAACCTCGCTTTTACCCTGGATTCAATCTGATTGAATAAATTGCAAAGCCTGGAGAATAATGTCAGCCACAGCCGAGTTCCATCGATTACCATAATTTTCCACCACTCATCATAAGAGTTGAGATGCGACAACAGCTCGTTTCAACTTGGATCAAAGCTCATCACAGTTACAATGTACTGATCTATTTCTAGCGAAACTGAATTGAAGAAGTCACAAGTTTGACCTCGATCAGATTCTTTGGTCTGCACGCAACCGAATAGAAGATCAACACTGGGTTTACTGCTTATATAAATTACCCTGAGCTTCGTACAAAATACCTCCCAGCTGCATACACCACCCAAATGGCCGGTAAATATGGAATACTGCCAGAAGAGTACATCTTGGACCTGTCAAATACATACAATGTAGGCTGTGCCTTATTCTGTTGTTCTCTAAGTAGCTGCTGAAGCCTTGTCGAGTCATTGTCACTACTTCGATGGTATACAATACCATCTATCTCATTCGTCAACAAGTGAGACTTTCCATTTGTAAACAATGATTCCACCTATTTCTTCTCTCTTAGGTTCAGTACCTTTACAGGCATGTCCACGACTCGCACATGAGATTTTGATCGAGTATTGCCACTGACATATGAAAATTCAGGAGGAAGTGGTCAAAACTTCATCTCATATTTTATTCTGTCCTAATAAATAACTGGATAGGCATGATGTAAGTGTGAGTGCCTGGATCAATTGAGTGAGACAACTGACCCAAATTTTCAGAATAAGTTCATATAGTACGAGGAAATTATCGTAAATCAAATCTCATAACAACTTCACCAACTGAAAATAAAGCCTGGGCACCGAGATCAGTGAGATATTGCTTTTAATTCTGATATCCTCGTTAACTAGGATGTTTTAGTGGTATAGGTTAAATGTATTTGCTGCTCTATCTGACCTGCCCCTTTGCTAGGCGTCTATTTGGGTTTTCATTAGCTTTGGAGTGAGTTTCATCATGACTCATAAGGAGTAGAGTAACTGATATCAATATATTCATCTCGGTGTCCACTTCATTGGGGGTGAAGATTTTGCTAGTCCTGCGCCTTCGAGCGATTTGGAACAAGGATATCGTTGGTGAGAGAGCTAGAAAACATATGACATTAATTATAATTTGGATTATAGTCACATTTATTCTATATTTCATCATGGCAGGTATGTTTGTAGAATTCGACTTTCAATAGAAATGACTGATGGTCAAAGTTAGCCGAAGTCTTGGTACGCCTTAAAGACAGTATAATACTTACCCATCAACTGGTCTTATTTTTCAGGCTGCGCTGTCTGTCATGAAAATAGATTCAATTGTAATGTCTATTGCTGGACTGCTCTCCCCTCTCCATGGCTGTTTCGTGACCCCAACACATCTGGTCTATGTACTAAACCGTCTTGGTGGTGCCTTTTAGTACGTGTTCAGCACATTAGACTCTGTTACATGTTTTTCCTCACATAAAAAAGCATCATCAGGGCAACAACAACAGCAATCGAAGTCCTCTTGACTTTCACCAGGTTCACCATGACAACAGTACACAGAAAGTTTTTGGTGATGGAATATTATTCATACCGTGAGTCCAAGTATATACTGTCGATTGAACTGATGACCCATGCAATTCAGTCTCTTGGGTAAGTCTAGACTAGAAGACAAGCGGGCTATCTTTCATTCTTTTGCAAGCCCTCTCAATCCTGAATGTTGTTGTTTGCGATATCGATATCGCATCCCCGACTATGGGGGATATCCTAGATTAGTACGTTATTATTTTTGCTGGTCTTCTTACTGCCTCTAATTATCAATTTCTCATATATCATTTATCCTTTAAATGTAAGCAAATTGTCCTTTGGACGAAAGTATAGATTCTAGGACAATGGAAACTTTAAGGTTCCATCATACAGAGTCCGATAGGGATACTGAAGCAGGTATTTTATGAGTTGATGGATAGGTCATTTGGTGTTGTTCATCCCAGTTGGATGCAGACGAAATACTAATAGTTGTTGTCCGTTCATTTTCCACCACGCGATCAACGAGTTTTGATGATTTGAGTCAGACAGTCGATGACAATAGATGCACGATATGATCCTGGTCCTCTTCAATGTCTGGTGATAGTGGCAGAGTGTGACTGTGTGACAAACTAAACGACTTGTTATCCCAACTCAGAAGCTATACTATACCATTTTTGAATTGCCATCACTGCATACCTCTGTTTCTCCATTTAATAGGCGAGGTACTTCGCATCCCCAACTTACTCAACAGTCTAAAGTCAAACGATTGGAATCTTGTGAAAGAGTTTAGTAATTGACCCACTCTTTCTGATTTGATGCGGTGTCACCAAAACTTTTAATATACTGCAGGCAATGCATCCACGACCCACTTTGTACCGAGACAAGCAAGATGTCTCTGGACCCCTCCACGGTTGTGTCCTCCTGGTTGCTTGCCTTCGCCCGTGCCCTCCAAACGAAAGATGCTCGTGCAGCTGCAGACTGCTTTCTTTCCGATGGTTGGCTCCGTGAAAGTCAGATATTTTGTTGGGACAAGAGGACTCTGTATGGCCGCAATAAAATACATCAACATTTTTCAGATCATCTTTCAACGAGGTCCTTTTCCAATTTCCGTCCCGATAACCGGATGTTTTTGTCTCCAGAATACGCTCACATTACTCCACAACATAAAGGGATTAAAGCTGGTTTCCTCTTCGAAACCGCAGTTCAATGGGGTCAGGGCTACGTACAGCTCTCACAGGATGAGGATGAGAACTGGAGAGCCCTCACGGTGTACATGAATTCTACCAATATCAAGGGACACGAGGAGTCTGGACGAGAACTAGGAATTTACGGTGGTCATACAATACCCTGGCCGGTCGTTATCACTGACAGACGGAAAAAGGTCGAAGAAAGTCCACATGTCCTCATCAGTGAGCTGATCTAGATTCTCTATTCAGTCATTACTCAAGTAAAGCAGTTGGTGCAGGACACGTTGGGCTGATGGTTGCAGCGAGGTTCAAACAAATGAATATACCGACGCTGGCAATTGACCAGCTGCCCCGTTTAGGTGATAAATGGCGGAATAGATATGAATCTCTGACCTTACATACTACACGAACACATGATCAGTGTAGGTGTCTTTTGCACCCGCAATCGAAGTCTCTCACGTCATATTCTAAGTCCTTTACCAGTGTTATCCTCAAAATTGGCCACTTCATACCCCTAAAGATAAGCTTGCAAATTGGATGGAGCACTATGCTGACGCACAGGATTTAACTGTGTGGACCAGCTCAAGGCCTGCGCAAGATTGTCACCCCACCTACGATGGCATAACGAAACGATGGTCCATTATTATCGATCGGTCCGGTAATCGAATCACCCTTCACCCTGCTCACATTATCTGCTGCATGGGAACTATGGGGACCAAGATAATGCCTCAGGTAGCGAATTCTGAAAGGTTCAAAGGGACTGTCATCCATGGAGTAGACTTCAAGACACCAGAACCATATAGAAATCAGCGCGTTGTTGTAGTCGGTGCTGGCAATACCGCTGGCGACATTTGCATAGATTTGTCGACATGCGCTGAAAGTATCACCCTAGTCCAGCGTTCACAGTCAACTCTTATCCCAGCAGAAATTCTCAGAAACGCAGAGAACAGGTTGTGGCCTGATGATGGTTCAATGCCAGTCGAAATCGCCGACTTTTTGGCCGAAGTAACGCCTATCAACCTCAGAAGATTAAATAGCAAGTTTATTAAGGCTGGTGGAGGCGGAGAGTCTGGGAAATATGCGGCAATGTATCAAGGGCTTCGTGAGAAAGGCATGGTAGTTGATGATGGAGTGGATGGAGAAGGGACAGAATTCCAAGTTTTGGAGAGGTTCGGAGGTAAGTCACCCGTAAGGACATTCACCACAAATGAACTCATGTATCGACAGGCTTCAGTGAGTGAGGTCCAGGCTTTAATCTCTATTAATTGATCTAGTCATCCAGTGCTCGACGCGGGATGTGCGAAACTTATTCTCTGTGGCCGAGTAGGAGTCAAACACGGTGTAGAAGTGGCTGAAATGCGGGAAGAATCAGTCATTATGACAGACGGCTCAGAAATCCCCGCAGATGCAGTTATATTCGCGTATGCACCCTTCTTCAATTCCTTGTATGATTTTGAGCGTGATCCCTGCAGCACCGGATATCATTCGATACATGATAACCTAGTTCAGATGTTTGGTGAGGAGACGATGAAACGTGCCGGTCGATTCTGGGGCCTTGATGAAGAAGGGGAACTGAGACAAGTGTACAGACCAACTGGGCACCCAGCGGTATGTTCTACAACTCCCAGAGCAAGTGAATCTGATGAGCAATGTTCCAGCTATGGTACGGTGCTGGCGGCTTCTTAGTGGCTAGATATGGATCCAAACAACTGGTAAAGGATTTAAAGTAGCACCACCCTCCACAATCTCACTGTTTTCATTGATTGCAGGCTATGCTGATCAAAGCAAGAGATCTAGGGCTCATAGAGACATAGGAGAATGGCACCAACATCCTATGTAACATAAACTCAATATGTATAAAAAGTCATACATTGTGGGTAAGAATCTACTACCAGAATATATCAGCATTTCCTTGAAATTGCCTTAAAATTTTGTATTTCCATAATGCTTCAATATTGTTTGAGCACTACATATGCAGTATTGAATTATCGACATTATGACGTTATCCCCTCAAATAGTTTTTTTCCCTTAATGCTAAACGAGATGTCCAAGAATTTTCTCAATGCCTAAACGTCAAAGCTGGGTATTGATGTTTGATATTTCCTAGGCTCATACCCTGGGCCAGAGAACTGGACCGAATTTCTACTTCCATCCGGATACCTCCAATCAAGTATGCTACGGAATCAGCTCGTTATACTATGAATCAGGCAATACGCATCTCAACTTTGACTTGAAACTAACGGTCCTCAATCATACTCAACAAGATCCTCTTCTCCCTTGAATTTTCCCATCCATTCTTTAATCCCCCCCGCCATAATGTAGGCCTTGGATGACGTATACCCAACAGAGTCGAGATGATCCTGGTACCTATATCACGTATCAACATATGGTTTGGCTTCTTCTATATAAGAGTAGCATCACCAGCCAGCACAGCGAGGTCCGCGTCCGTTCGAGCTCTGACAGTAGAAGATAATTTTTTTGCTATCTTTGAATCTCTCAAAATATCCAGGTAGATCATCGTAAAAGGACTGTGCTGGGCACTGTAAACTTTCTCGAACATGACCACCCTGCGTATCAGTGATCAACATCAACATTAATTCCACTGTTCTTGGTGAAGCATTTACCATATGATCATTCCGCCTGACATCAATGACTGTAAAATCTGTACTATCTTGATTCGGGTCACGGATCAGTGCAGCTACTTGTTCTGTCGTGAGAGCATCTGGCGTTGATTCAACCTCCGGATAAGCATACCACCAATACTTGAGAACCGTAGAGGAGATCGTTTCGCCCAAGTTGCAAGGCTTGGATGCTGAAATTCGATAAGAAGCTACCATTATTGTCAATGATCTGAAGATCTCCCGAGTTCCGTCAGAAGAAACATACTGACGAAGTCACTAGGCTTCTTCACAAGTGCTTCTTGACTAAGAGACCCTGATGAGTTATTCCGCTCAGATCCCGAGCCACACGCAGTAAGCTCCCCCTCTTGGATAAAGGAGATATCTGCAACCAAATAGTCAATCCATGCTAGCATTACCAGACAAGTTTCGCCCACTGATGAAACCTGCCGCTTGAAGAAGACCACGATATTCTTCTTCAGAGATAGCACCCGAAATGCAGTCTACAATGCTCTCCAAGTCATTCCTAAGATCTGCCGGAATATCATGAATGGCGATAACCTGAAAATAGATATAGAATTCAGTTACACCAAGGTTATAAGCTACCGAAACATTCACATCAGCGAGATTCATTCTACCACCTGGCTTCAGAACGCGAAATGCTTCCTTCAATACAACTGTTTTTCCTTCTCCAGGGAGTAAATTCAAGACGCAATTCGACACAACGCAGTCGACAGAAGCGGGTTCTACAGGTAGTTCTTCGGCCAACGAGGCTTTGGCAAAAGCGACATGAGGTGGCTTCAGCCCTTTTGAGGCTGCATTTCGACGTGCAAGTGCAACCATGTCCTAAAAAATCGATTATGGTGCCCTGGATTAGGAAGAGCCAATATACCTCAGAATCATCAAGTCCTATCACAACACCTGTTGGTCCGACCTGATTTGCAGCGAGGAACACATCGAGACCTCCTCCACTACCCAGATCAAGGACTACTTCACCCTACGTGCATCTTTCTCAAAGGTTCAGTAAAATTAAGAGAATACCATTGCATACTTGTTGAAGTCCTGAGGAGAGAATGGGACAGCCACAACTAAGGCCAAGATTTGCACCTTCCGGCAATATAGACAGTTGTTCAGCTGTGTAGCCCGCTCGGGACGCGACAGTGGTTGAATCTAGAATGAAAAATGAGTGGAAACTTCAGTCATGAATTTCGGTCTCACAATCTTTGTCTACCTCCGACCGTGCACGCTGACTATAAGCAGCATTGACAAACTTGGTGATAGCTTCAACAGTCGACATATGTGGAAAACAATAAAAGGGCTTGGGAAAGATTGGTCATCGAACCAGAGATAAAAAATACTAGATTTATAACGAGTATTGCAAAGACGCAATGCCAGTCTGATGGGCAAGGAAGAGTAGAGCTACATACAAAGATTCTCAAGTATGGGTGGATGTGCACAATAGGTTGGTGTGGTCAGGAATGGCAAATGGCAGGATGAGGGCGGGTGAAAGAGGAAACACAAGCAAGCTATGGAAACTCGGTAGACAGAAAGCTCTACAGCCCTGCAATTACTTGTCCCCCACGAGGTATCTCATCCTACGAGCTCAATTATCGGCACGTTCAGTAAGTTGCTATTGAAGCCTTGGAGTAAGGTCGGATATTGATGGTGAGAACTTAGAAAATGTATATGGTTTGGATTGCAGATCAGTTGGTAGAAACGACAGCAGGTAAGGCGCCAGAAGGCAGGCAGGCCATTTTTGGATACTGAACTAGCCGCAAAGCCAGTTTTGTCGGAAATGCCGTAAGTCGAAATACAAGAGTCTCTCCCACAGAACCGCGGGGGAAACTAAACCCCAAGTTCAGACTGCTCGAATGATCAGATTGCCCATATTGCCATGTAAAAGGAAATGATAGTCCACCGATTGGTTACACGGCGGGATTGAACATTGGCTTCTCACAGTAAAGTCATCAAACGTGGTGGGTGACATCCAAATCAGGCTGCGACCTAAAAAGGTAATATATTACATTCGCAGAGCAAAGTCAACACCTAATTCAAAGCCGATAAGAATCAAGTTTCCCTCCTTCCATCCCTTCCGCCCTCAATACTTATCCAAATGCAGTTTCAAGACTTTTGTTCCATCTCCTACTCTCGTCAATCTCTTAAACCAAACTTTCCCACAAGTATAATCAATCCTTCTCACACCATGGCTTCTCTCGATAGTTTCAGCGCTCCCTAAAGCAGTACATCTCGCAGTATATGCCTTCGTGACTGCTATTTGATCTTGAAGGTTCAGATTCGCCCAATCTTCATGCCTAATTCTCTGTGAAAAATGACTATAAATGTTTGATAGTACATCTCCTAGTGTTATCAGTGGGGTATGCGCTCCAGGAGGTGGTGATTGACCCCGAATATACTCTGGATGTATGTCGACTCTGATAGGCCATTCGGGTACTAAATCACATTCAATACGAAGATGATTCGATCCTGGCCGTGTTGCTGGTTCTTTTTTATATTTTTCTGATAGCCTTTCAAATGTATTTGAACCAAGGTATATCATAGGATCGAATTTGGGAGAAGAGAGATCAAAGATGAGGATATTATGGCCCGATTCGCCGCTCAGAAGATGATGGAGGGATAATTCAGAGGGTGCGGGTGGGTAATCCGAAGGGTGTAGCCAAGGCCATCTTACACCATTTGAAGAATCTCGTGGAGGATAAGGAGTAGCGATCCATGGAGGAATGAAACTGTTGAATGATGTAAAGCTATCAGTCCGGCGTTCCCAACCTCCTGGTCCGTAGCTATAATAGTTTTCGTAGGGTACGAAATTATACAGAGGGGTATTCGGGGCACCGGACGGGAGACTTGCATTAAGAGATGGATTAGTACCTCTATAAAGTGAGATAAAGGTTAAACCCTCACATGTTTGCAGGGGGAATGAACGGAGAAGGTTCAGGAGGAATGAAAGGAGGAGGTTGCCAATAAGGACTGCAGCCTTCAGGGGGATTGAATGGAGAAGATTGTTGATAAGGACTCAGGACAGGGTACCAGTAGAGATTGCGAGGTGAATACATTGCGATAAGTCAAGAGGTCACTCAGCGGTCCTATACATCAGTGAGTAATGAGTCGAAATGTTAGATTGGCTCCTGGGAAGAACTACCTGAGTCACATCAAAGAACGATCAAGTAGATTGAACGTGAAGAACGAGAGCTGTAAACCATGACGAATGATAAGGCCCGTTGTGTGGGAAATTCCTTGACTTTGCTCTCAGAAGATAGATCTCGTGGCTGAGGGGCAAATATGACCAAGGATAACCTGTTTCCATGAAAAGTATCTACAAATACCGAGAAGAATTGTAATAGATCAAAAATCCACTTCAGAAATAGTCACAAAAGGAAGACTTTACCTGCAGTCCTTTATGGTAGACATTGACAGGAATTGCATTAGATAACTTAATCAACGTTTGAGGCACGTGATTTTAAGCTGTTAAGCATCCACGACTAATCGAAACTGATCGATCAGTTCGCTGGACCTGATAAATCAAAACATGTATTTTTATTTTTACATACGTCCTTCAGGATCAAAATATAACATCATTGACAAGGCATCTTCACCATCACTATCTGATATATGTTCATAAAGATATATAAAAGATTCGAGCCAAAAATACTCACAATAGTTTTTCTCAATGCTTGCCACTTCAAATCCAAGCGTATCTTTATACAACGCAATAGCGGGTTTATTGGACATTCGCACATGAAGTGAGCAATGCGATGCTCTATAAATTTTTTCCATTGCTTCTTCTATTTGTTCAGCCATCATTTGGGCCCAAATGTGTCAAAGAAAAGAAAAGAAACGAACGGCTTAATAACATTAGCTTCTTAGCAATTCCCAATCTTCTATATTGCCTAATAACAGAAATAGAATTGACATGACCATGAGGTTGTTCTGGATTTTCATCTTTATTATCGGTATCGTCATCTGACTGTTCTTCTCTTGTCCGCACATTGATAAACAAATTCGGTGAGTCAAAGCGCGAGAGAACCTACATCTTCGATAAGACATATCCAACAATGTGACCTTTATGATCCTCTGCTACAAATGAGAGTTGAGGCCATGACATGAGATGATATATCCCTAAAAGCGAGCGAATGGGCTTGGATGTGCAATTGATGTAATATAGACCTACAGAACCGCATTGAGTAGTTTTCAGGTAGGTTCTGCAAGTTAGCAGCTTGCATGCCAGGAAGGTCATCAACCTAGCATGAATTGAGGAAAACTAGACAAGGATCAAAATATTCATTTGGAAAAGCATACAGTGGCTAATCGGATATTCATGGAATGGAAGAAAAGAAAAATACGTGGGAAAAAAAGTCTTGCTAGAAATTCACGAGGCACTCAGCCGAATTGAACAAATATATTGGATCCTATTTGTGCAGAGAAAGGAATGCAGCATACAACATTCTATCAAGCCCTCGCTCAAGCGATCAGAGTAGAAGCGGTAGCCGAATCATACTTGAACGTGGGCGGAATCTGCTGCTTAGTCTTGTAATACCGGGCAAGCCTATGAATCCGAGACTCGATCAGGATAAGACGGAACTTGGAATCCTTGTCTTTGCGGTTGATCTCCAAATGCTTGCGGACGGCGACCGCCTTTTTGATGAGGTGCCAAAGGTCCTCAGGGATGGATGGGCCAAGTCCTATCCCCAAACAAAAGGCATTTTATTGAAAGGAAAAGAAGAGCGGGTATATGAGTAAAGAGAATAAGAACATAGGACAACAGGTGTACCATGGCTCTTGAGGATGCGGAGAATCTTGTTGCCAGTGACAAAACGTACTTGGGGAATACCATGTGAATCTCGGAGGATAACACCGATCTGGGAGGGAGTATGACCCTTGCGGGCGAGCTTGATGATTTGTTCAACAACGTCCTCCGGTGCCGTTTTGAGCCATGAGGGAGGAGACCTGCGATAAGGCAGGGCAGAGGATGCTGTTGAAGAAAATTGGATTCAAAGCAAAGAGAACAAAAAGTCGGACTCACAGATACCCTTTCCGGGAGCGTGCATACGACCCATGGCGGCTCTGAATCAGAGTCAGTAATTGTAAAGCGTGCACAATTAGAAACTCACAATTAATGCAGTCTTGACCTTGGTTATGATGTGTGATGCAGATGCGCGCAAAGTAATATCGGAAGATGCCGATGTGGCTGATGCAGCTGTACAGCATAAACCTTGTTTCAGCCACGCAAGGGTGTGCCGTGTTCTCGCCGACTTTCCCCCTGACAGAATGAAGTTCAACATCGCCAGTAAGCATGGCCAGCAGCATTGTCGGAATACTGGTTGACTATTCTCAGATCCCGCAACCGGGAACCAAAAGCTTATCGATATCGATGATGAAAGGAAAACGTGCGTCCCACCGCTTTGTTTACCTTTATCCATCTCATTGTAGCCGTCAGCCGTATCTTCTATGACAAGAAAATATCTCAGGAGGTTTCTGGAGATACTCTTGGCGATGAATGGAAGGGATATATCTTTCGCATCACGGGTGGTAACGACAAACAAGGCTTTCCCATGAAGCAGGGCGTTCTTCTTCCTCACAGAGTCCGTCTCCTCCTCTCAGACGGCCATTCCTGCTACCGCACTCGTCGCACTGGTGAACGTCGCAGGAAGTCAGTTCGTGGGTGTATAGTTGGCCCAGATATTGCTGTCCTTTCCTTGGTTATCGTCAAACAGGGTGAGGGTGATATTCCCGGTTTGACAGACTCCGTATTGCCCAAGAGGTTGGGTCCCAAGAGAGCGACTAAAATCCGAAAGTTTTTCAATCTGAGCAAGGAGGATGATGTCCGCAAGTATGTGATCAGGCGGGAAGTCAAGAGTTTGAAGAAGGAAAATGCGAAGCCGTATACTAAAGCGTACGTCGTCTCATGCTCATCTCTGAATGTGTCTTCACATGACCTCAGGCCCAAAATTCAACGGTTGGTCACACCTCAACGCCTTCAGCGCCGCCGCCGTGTTCGTACTGCCAAGCGCCAGAATTTGGAGCGCCAGAAAGAAAACAAGGCTGAATACGAGTATGTCACCTCTCTCTCACCTCTATCAAAATTAATAGATCATGCAGTGCTCTCATTGCCAAGCGTGTTTCTGAGAAGAAGGCAAAAGCAGCTGCAGCAAAGGCAGCCCACAAGACCACCGCATAAATCTTCGTTACTTACCTACATGCCTCTTGTGTCCAACTTTTCTTTTATGATATGCTCACCCCCATATTTATGGAGTATGCTTCAACATGGCCATATATTGATCATGGATCCAGTTTCTCGTCATTCAGTTGTTGGTCCGTTACAGCCCTTGATGTGAGTTGTGAGTTGATCATTTCTGTCTTCAAGGATGTCAAGTGCATTCTGCCTATCTTGGATATGTCTTGAAACGGATGCTGGTATATAGCTGACTTTTGTAATAAGTTTCATTGTAACCATATTTCTAATGAATATTTATAAGGTCAACTATAACAATTATTATTCCATTTTACTATGTTCTCCGATATCTGTATTCAAATTGCTTTTGAACAGCTCAATCACCCAAGTTCCATCTGTCATTGTCTTATTGTGTTTCTGCGTTTGTCTGTCTGCCTGTTTCGATGTGAGGAGAATACTATTTTAATTCCAGGTTTCATCTTTTCTAGTGTCTCAATATTCAAGCAAATTTAAGATCTCACAGATATGATGAGTGAGGGGAGTGCTTTATTGAAATTTATATAAGATTTCTGAGTCCAAATATGTACTCAAGCTGAGAGATGGCATCAGTGACCTAAAAACATACACTATACCAGTAGATCAAGCACTTCGAAGTAAACTTTGGGTATTTGATTGATACAAAACTACCAACCAACTACAAATCTGCAGATAAGCATGGCTCAGTCCAAATCCACCCTGGTATAAGACAATCGATAGGCTCATAGCTACGTCCAATTCATCATCCTTGCCAGTGTACAACAGAGCCCTAAACGGATCTACGTGTGATGATAGATCACAAAATTACCAAATCCGAGATGACAGGGTAAAGCGAGATTGTTTGGTCGTGTTGATATTAATGCTCCAATCATAATCTCTGAATTGTTCGCACGAACAAAAATAAGATAGGAGATCTGACGAAACTTGGAAACAGATGTGGGGAATTGTGAGTCTTGGACCGACAGCGAATCAGTCCCGACCTTCACATTATCCATTTGATGGACCCGACAGGTTCATATGAGAGGATCCGCCAGCAATGTTGCGAATATAACTGATGGGCAAAGTTAGGCTAGGATCAGCGCCATACATCAAGCCACCAAGAATTGGAATCGTATAAACGTAGGCCTTTCCAAGTATTATGGCCTTGCAGGTAACGCAAAACCCATCGCCGCATCTGTCGTTCATCAATGTCAGGGACTTGTTGTAGGGCATGCGGTTGGAGTAGGAGGGACCGCGCAGGAGGTTGGTAATACTCTCGAGCTGCAGCTCTAATAGCGACATAAACATGCCGCAGCACATCGCCAATCGTCACAAACGGTTCCCCAATGATGACAATAGGCCGATCCCTCGTCGGCCTGACCATATCGTCAGGGACGAGATGCATGGAGACGTGGCTGGTCGATCTTGCCAGGCCTCACCGTACGGAAGGGCCATATTCGCCAAGGCCGTGGATGGATGTTCGCAGACTGACCAGATCATCATGGTTCTACTTCGGAGTTGCTGTAATATCGGATCCAAGATTGGTGGTTGTGCAGAAAGGCTCGGTAATGGAATGCATGCGAAACGAGGACGGGTACAATGAGTCTGAGGTCGGAAAGCCATTTCTGATGCAGTGTAGAGTATGGTTGGATTCTCCTATAAAACGATTGGCTGATGCCGAAATCTATTCAGTATGACTCAGTCCTGAGTCACGGCGGATCCGTAAGATGACTTGTATGACTTACTGTAATGATTGTAGTACGGGGGAGGACTGCGGTATCGACGACTGTGGAGCGCTCGCAGAATGGGATAAGGAATAGAATTCGAAAGTTGGCGTCACCCACTTCTGCATACATACTTCTGGAGCATCACTAGCCTTTATACACATAATGAGGATACTCCCAGCTGAGACTTGCACATTCGAATAAGATAGGCAGCAAGTGACCTCGGAATGAATGAACGACCGAAAAAAACTCTCCGAGGGCAAGAAGCATTCTGTCAGACTCAAGATACGAGGCTCATACTGATTAGATTAGTCATCTGTTAGCCTGAGAATGAAATATCATCATTTGCTTAATCAAACTTTACTAGGTCTATGGTCAGAATTTTTGAGGATAAATATGCCTGTGCCTCTCTCTCTAGTTACGCGTATATAGTACCCCTCTGTTGCAGTTAATATACAAATCGTCACCCGATCCTTATCTTGAGGTTTCATGATCTAAGTCATGAGATCGCCAAAAATACCAGCCGTTGCCCTTTAAAGCAACATCTGTAGAAGCAGAGAAGAAAATTGCTTCTTCATGTGTGTGTGGGGAGAAAGGGGGTCGGAACCTGGTCGACAAAAGTGCCATCCTCCACGGACGGATGTTGATCACCTGCTGATGAGTATACCAGATATGTCATTGAAAAAAGCCACCGTAAATCAGCAGGTAATCAAATTTGACCGAGACCCACCAGTCTAAGCAGAATCATCGTTAATTGAGAAAGTGGTATCTTGGTATTCATGGTAGACAGCTGTCAATGCCAGCTGTTGTATTACACCATGAGAAATAAAATCTACTGTTGTAAATACTGATTCTGGCTGCCCAGAATTGATGTTGATGATCTGGGTCCAGGGTTGAGTATTATTCTATAGAGGAGAGGAAGTGTGATCTCACTACTGTATTACGAGCATTTTCAGCTCGTCATCACCATTCTCCAGCATCCATTCGATTATTCATTTCATAGCTACTTCTGTAATCGTCTACATTTCCATATAATTAGTGCCACGTCGTTCGTACTAAAACTGAAGCTGAATCTCTGTGACCCACGACTGGAATCAACTCAGGTGGGTTGCAAAAATCCTCACAACCTGCTGCGCAGCCATTGCGAAAATCTGGGCTATGGGTAAAACAAGTTACATGCCAGCACCACGTCGGGTGATCTTCAGTTGTCTTGTCGATTGACAAGCTGTCTGTACAGACTTGGACCCCGTGATGATTGGAGGTCGTAGCTTGTATTTTCTTGAGTTTTTCTTGAATTCATGCAACTCCAGCAGGCATGACACCCAGAAAAGAAGACTCGCAGTCGTCTTGATGGAATGAACATTCCATAGGCTTGAATGTTTACATGAATACTTGATTGCTTTACGAGAAGTCGACCTAGTCCACAAACCCCTTCTACTGGAGTAAATAAGATGTCAGGCCATGTCTATCGGTCGAAGACAATTGTAATGATCCGCTACTTCGGGAATCTCTGAGTTCCAGACCTTCTCGAATCTCAGCCGGCCTTGTTGTGTCTGTTTCCCATGATCATCATTGTGTGAATTCAAATGTCTGGGGTTCACTGCATCTAGAATTCTTCGAGTCACATTACAGGCCATTAAAGCAGACTGAAATTCTCGCCGCTTTCCGTGGTTGACCCGCTAAAAAAGCCGAGTCATGGGATAAAATCTAAATTCATTCCGTGCGCAGCTTTCGAAGTTCTGATTCTATGCAATTGATGCTCGGTTCAGTGGATGCTCCGTGCATTCTGGTTCTACATTTAAATAGCCCTTCTAATGAGGACAGTCAGGGATATTAACAGGTTATTCCCTAAATCTATTCAGACTTCCCCGCAGTTACTTAAGCTCTCTCATTAATTATGCCCCAGATCATTACTAATCTATTCTCAGCACTCAAAGCTTATTCATCGACTCACTGTTTCTCACTGTTTCTCACTGTTTCCGGGTGAGTGTCTGACCAACCCCACCTCTGAGAAAATCACTAGGTCATTTCTCGAAATCACTTCCTGGAACTAGACGAGTCAGTTTGGGTTATCTAGCAGACTCGACGTGTTGATGTCATCATCAAAATTAGCCTCGCTGCGGATGGAACGTTTTGTAAGATCCACGATCATCACTGACAATAGGATAGACATTCGCCTGGAAGGTGCATGGAATATCGAATCCAACCTAAATCAATGACAGACAACCTGATGAAATCGAAAATTATATGGTAACCAGACCCAAAAGAGAAGGATTGCTAGTGACAACATGTCATGCCAGGCCTCATCACTAAAGAAGAAGAAAAGGAGGAGGAGGCGCATGAAAGAAGGAGCGAGTGGATCCTAGACTGCAGGTGATGGTTTTAGGCAATATGGACAATGTCGCACCCATGGAACGATGCCGTTTCAAATCCCCACACATTATAATTACCCAACAACAAACCCCTTCCAGGAGGTCGACCTTCAAGAGGAGGGCTTATAGAAGGTCTAACCCGAGCACTAACGCAAGGTCTTCTGTTAGCACTAGCTTCCGCGAGGCCCCCATAGAAGAACCTTGATCCCATTGTGTCACAATGAGCGAGATGAGGTGTCCTACCAGGACGTGAAATGCGTGCCTGAAATGCACCTCGAACTATATTTTGCATTACTGGGCGTAAACCGAGGAATAGGGATCGTGGCTCCAGCGGTACACTAGCAAGCGATCGCAAGAGTCCAATCACAACAGCTGCATTTAGGAGCTCGTGCATGCCACCGTCGATGTTGTCAGAAAGAATCATGCCAACGTGTGCTGTAGGCGTGTGGACATGTATTGGCAGACGTAGGTCGATGTTGTGTAATCCAATATACTGCTGGGGTGTGAGATTTGTTGAAATGAGGCTGATTGGGTATAATGAGTTGGATAATGGGTATTTTGGTGAGTCATGGGAGAAAGAAGTGGATAAAATAATTGATTTTTGATTGATGCAGCGATAACTCCAATTTTCGGGCGGGAGATCTAGTGTCCTCGGTCGTGGCGTTTCTGGTACATCAAATGTCTAGACAAGCATTAGATGACTTGAAAAATAAGAATGGATTGTTCACGTACAGAAGGATAGTATTGCCTGCCCGGCGGACAAGGGTCAGACGAAAGTCGAGTCTAGTACGAGATATCAATTGGGCCGTGGCTATCTGAGTAGCAGGATCATACGCACGTATTCTGCTTTAAATACAGGCATTCTTGCGGTCAGTCTCTGAAGAGGTGTTCTAGAATATAAAGACGAATCCATGAGGTATCAGCGAGGTACATATAGCACAGCTGTGGTCTTGATTCATGGGCTTTTATATTTGGCGATGGGGAGGTCTTGTCCGTACGCCGGTTGAAACTCTGCTTACAATCCAGTTTTGATAGATTTATGATAGGCAACTTCTGCTCCTCAGAATGTCTTTGTTTACTTCATCACATCCAACATGATATTCTCGTTTCAAGACGGGTTGTCTATTCCTACAGGCCATTTTCTTGTCTCGTAAGACCACGAGTAATTTTTTGTCCAATAGGTAAAATCGATTCTAGCCTGTGACGACGAGATATCGTGAGTGACCGGTGATATCCGTCATTCCTCCAAAGTAAGTGGATGCTTTGCCCATACTCTCCAATGGGACAAGGGTCTAACTTGGTTATGGGAAGAAGAAGAAACAGTGGTCACATGTACTTACGTTTGAGTAAGGGGATGTGGGTAAACGTCGCTCAGATTTACATGGTGAAAGAGGCCCAGTGAAGGGGAACCAGTGACCGGCAAGATGAAAACTGAGAACGAATGATTGTCCGCCGTGTTATGATGTCAGGCCAGTGATGCTTCGGAGCAGGATATTGGCCTCGAATGCGGATATCTGATCCCTTGCTGGGATGATGATTTTTGTTGTATCATGTACTAGAGGATGCATGCAAGCAGCGTTTTGATGCAATAGCTGACATTTCGTCTCCGCCGCTGCAACGTTGTCTACAGTTTTGTACTGCAGTAGATGCGGCTAACCAAAAGGTCGTTAGTCTACTTGCTATTCGAGATAGATTTAGGTCTTGGATAGATAGTTCCGTCGACATCGGATGGCATTCAAACCGGGGATTGCATTGCCGAAGCACGTTCTCATATGTTACCGTTCTCATCCTTGAAACATTTATACCAAAGGACACGCTGATATCTGCAACATGAATGATAGGTTGACTTGTCTGTAAAGTCATACGCGTACCAGATCTAATCTTTTGCCAACCACTAGGACCTGGCGTTCCTTCATTGGACAAATGGTAGTCCTGTCTTTGGTGAAGAACACGGCATCGCAAGTCAATGCAAGTGTCAACTTGTACAAGTTGCGACTCATGTCAAATAAACATCATCCTGGGGTTCATTTAGATCGATCTGCGATCACAAAGCTCTAGCACCAGTGGTACCGTAGTGGCAGTATCTAGCCAAGATTGGCCTTGGGTAGTAATCACAAGATCTTACCCCAAATCTTGATATATTTCTCCTCCGGCAGGCACCGTAAAATAATTGCTGCCCGAGGTAGGCGAGTCACATGCTATGTGAGCACGTGAGGGATGAGTCGATGAGCCGTCTGCTCCCGACTTGACTCTGTTCTGTCAGAGCTTGTTGGTCGCCGTCGTCGCAGATCGTAACTCCATTTGGAAATGCAATAAAACCCAGTTAAAACCAGCTAAAAACCAGCTTCTTCCACTTTTCCCACCTCTCATTCTTTCTATCATGACACAAAAACGCGTACACTTTGCATCCACTAATGTTGTGTTCTCATCGAGGACCCCGTCGCCAACGCTCTCAGAAATTTCCTCTCCATTTTCCGAAGATTCTTCTTCGGATTCGTCCCTAGTCTCTACTCCACCCCCAGACCATTATCACTACTCGCAGTCTCTCACTCACGACTCTATCTACAACTCCAATGACCTCCCCTTCGCTGGCCCAAAATCACCCCCTCAACGCATGAATATCCATCTCTTCCTTGCCTTTCATCCAGACATAGATCTTCCACTCCGTTATGATCTGTCGAATGGCTTCATTATGAATCATGTCACCAGTGACGACCTCGTAGCTGCAGCGACAGAACCTCCTCTTGCCTCGCTCCTCATTGTCTGTCCATATCTCGCATGGGAAATCCACGTCGCTCCGGCCCCTTTCCATGCTTCCTCACCCAACGGCGGAGTTTTTGGAGGACAAAGGGACTACGTCACCGTATACGACGTCTTACGTTGTCTTCATCGCTCTCTCCGCCAAGTCGTCACACCAGAGGAATACGATACCTTTGCTCCCATAGGCCCCTCACGCAACGCAGTTGGTTCCGCTTATTACTCTCGAATTGCCAAAACCGACGACCTAGTCAAGAGAACGAAAGATGAAAAATATGGCATTAGGAGAATCGATTTCTTACAAGGCTTGAATATGTTCAGAGGACTTTCTGGCACTTTGGTTGGACCGAATGTTTGGGAACTAAATGTTGCGCCCGTGATGATGGGAACTAGAATCGTTGCTCCAGTGATGACAATCGCTGCCAGCACAGCCAGTACTATCTGAATTCCTCCCTCACTCTCCTTCTGTTCTTGTCCTGTATCGGATTTGGTCTGTGGAGCTTTTCAAGGAACCTTTCCGCCACTGGCCCGGGCGACACTTGCTTTTCTCGGAAAACGACAAAGTGGTTATTAGGGAACGATTCGCCGTTCACCGTCGAACGACCAAGAATATATATACACACCTCCCACCCCTTTTTTCTTTTTGAGTCATCGCTTCCCGGTCTTTGCCCTGCATGTGCTCATGTCGTCCTTCTCTTCGGCACTCACGTGCGGACATGCAAATACTCATTCACACACCCTCTGACCGACTCTTTGCTCTGTTTTACATCTGGTCGACTCGGCTTGTCTCTGCACAACTCAATATGCAGATATCCCATATCGTTATTCGTTCCTTTTAAGGTGTTTATTGTGTGAGTAGTTTTTTCTTGTACCATTTAGTAGATGCCATCGTTTTAGTACCAGCTCCGTCTTAGATATCGATAAGCTTTAACTCCCTCACAGACTCACATTCACCGATGAACCCCCGATTTTTTTATATGTATGCGCGTGTACGCATGACTCGGTTGGGTCGGTTTTTCCCCACATTCAAAGTATTCACATGCAATGTGGTTTTCTTATTGTGTTGTATTGTAAATTCGGTCCGGATATGAACGTTGTGTGACTTTTGGTAGTCGTATTTTTTCTCTGACAATAATGCTCTTCGTATTTTTTTCTTCGTATTGTACACTCTTTTGCGTATTGACTAGTGATGATGATAATGGAGTTGGTAGGTACACAATATCATCTGTGTTATAAGCATTGTTATTAGTAATTGCTTGGGAGCCACCAGAAATGTGTGCCATTCTTCAGACAATTCTTTTTTGGAGTTATTTATGACGCAATCCTCGGGTATATATATCGATAACCCTCTGCCCAAGCGATAGTCGGGAGGGAGATGTGGGTTACGTAGCAGTACTACTAAGTGTGTATATATAGCTGCTGCTGTATCACTGAAGCTGTACGTTTTTGGAATCGTTACCACCTGTGATTCCTTTACCATTGGTCACTTGCATGATAGATATTTTGCACTCTAAG
>Ga0153951_1000089_pt1 | contig 30132 bp, 40 predicted proteins | sample TSNJ035MetaG_FD_102278 | JGI IMG/M metagenome (GOLD analysis project Ga0153951, IMG submission 102278) | Attine ant fungus gardens microbial communities from New Jersey, USA - TSNJ035 MetaG | ecosystem: Host-associated > Fungi > Mycelium > Unclassified | place: USA: New Jersey, Wharton State...
CGCGGTGCTCCTGCCGACCGGGCGCCATCTGCCGGCCACCGTGGTGATGTTCGACCCTCGCCGGGACCTGGCCCTGCTGGCGGTCGGCTCCCTGGGCGAGACGCCGTTACCGCTCACCGCCGGGCACGTGGGGACGACCGGGGCCGTGTTCGGACATCCCAACGGCCAGGATCCGGTGGCCGTCACCCCGGCGCGGGTCGCCCAGGACATCGACGCCGTCGGCCGAGATCTCTACGACACCAGCAACACCACCCGCAACAACACCATCATCAACACCAACACCCTCAACACCACTCCCAACACCACCAGCAGCACCAACAGCACCCACAACAGCAAACCACGGTCACGCACCCACAGAGTCAAACATCTGTGCATCCCTCGGCCCTTCTGCAGCATTCCAATCAACATCCTCATACTCATCACCAGCCATCTCATTCCCAGCCAGCACTTCATCAACCGCAACAACAGTCACTTGCAAATCACCCACCTCATGGGAATCCTTACCCTTCGCCCAATCATCCACCTCAAAGTTCCTGGGCGCAGCAGAACCACCCTCAACAAACTCATTCTTTGGTAGTGCCTTCACACACTCAGCAAACACCACAATCAAACCTGCCCTCTGCTCATTCCCAGCCACTTCATGCTTCACATCATTCGGCACACCTTCAGTCGAATTCCGCGCCGGCCCCTACACCTCAATCGATCCTGCAGCAAGCACAACAGCATCCACACCCGCATCCGCAACAACAGCAGCATATTCTACCTCCCCCTCAGCAACCTCAGATCCCTCCTCAAACGCCTCAATCTCAGCACCATCCACCACATCAATCTCAGGCACCAACACCAGTTCCTCATCATGTTCAACACCACCCACCGCCTCAGTCTCAGCATCTCCAGTCGCATCCATCACTACCGCCACCCCAAACACAACCCCACCCACCGCCACCGCTGTCACAACAGCTGTCATTTGCTAGGGTTGCTCCGGTACTACCTAATGTTGACTCTCGTAGTAGTCACTACCCTCCAGCACCTCCACCCGCGCCTCCATCGGAGGCGGAGCACTCGGAACATCATGACCCAGTGAATGAGGTAAAATTATTCTCCTTGCCAAATTATATGTGTTGATATCAAGTGGGGTAGATCATCAAATATTGCAATGCGCTTTACCTATTTGCCAATCACTACGGTTTGTTTCTATTCTTAAAATGATTGTAGTCCCTAATTTCCACCCTTAGCAACTGTGCCGCAGTCATTGTCTCATAACCAGCCTTCGCCTTCTGAACTACAGGAAATGTCACAGAAAGCCCAGGAAATAGTTCATTTGTTAGAGGATTTTGAGAAAACACACTTGTCTGAAAATGAATGTACTAACATCGCTGATCCTCTGCACGGGTTATCCGAAGATCACCGCGCGCCCAAGCGGCCTTGGGAAGACATGGGTCAAGAGGATTTCCCTAATAGTGATCAGGCCGGGGATGTATGCCATCTTATGTCTCCCTTGGTCTGGATAGAAACTAACTGGTTTTGTTCAAGTTCCCTCCAGGTGATCAAGCCCAAACCACTGCTGAGCAGGACATGCAAATTATCCGTAGCAAGCGCGCCACTAGCACAGCAGGGATACAAAACCCTGCCGGCCAAGCAAAGAGTAAATACCGGAAGAGAAGTGTAAGCCATCTTTTCGGAATCTGTTGAATCTAAAATAAATCATTGTGATATTCCGCTATTTGGTCTGTGCAGCGGGCCACTCCTCCCGGAAAATGTCATTCCTGTAATATTCGAGAGACTCCCGAATGGCGCAGAGGTCCCGATGGGGCACGTACATTGTGTAATGCTTGTGGCCTTCGTACGTATATCTTTGATTGCGTAATTGCCTACGGTTCTTATAGTGCCATATCTAGATTATGCAAAATTGATGCGCAAGCGCGAAAAAGCCGATCCAACTGGACCTCGTATTGACTTGGAAACTTTGCGTGCTTCTGCGAGAGCCGCCGAGTCATCTGACAAGGCGCGTTCGAAACACAAAAATGTAGTCATTGAACCGTCGTCTCCGGCGGACATGAAACCTGATTCCCAACAACATCATCAGGGATCGTTCCAACTCATGAATGTAATGGTCCAGGATCCTAATCCAGTATCCTCTGAACCGAACCGAACGATCTCTCTTCCCCAGCCCGTTCAAGCACCTCCACCTCCTGTGAAGGCTGTGTCGAGCGGCTCGCTGCCGGTGCCTCCCTGGGCTACATCTGCTCCACAGTCGCACCCACCACCTTCCGTGTCTATATCTACACATGGGCGTGTTTATCCTCAGGAGCATTTCCAGCACCAATCATTTTTGAGATCGTCTCAGCATGTTTCAGCTCCTCAGGCTTCATCTCGTTAGTGTAACTTATGTGTTTGTAATTTTTGCCTCCTGTTTGCCTTGCGCTTTTGCTGCTTATGATTTTCGTTCTGGTATACAGTGCATCGCGCTTATTTGTTGCTTCATTTGACTGCTCACTTCTGCAATTTTTCTTCAAGTGATAGACATGTTTTTTTGGACCAATGGACCGTCGATTGCAATCTTTGTTATTCACGTCATCGTGAAAGATATTTCCAAAGTTGCACTCTTCCTAGATGCCGGTCAGATTTCCGATCAATCATAATATATGTTTATTCTAGGATTCGTCTCTAGTAGGAGTTGAATGTCCGATCTGGTCAGTCTTGGTACTGAGCTTTTACGATAAGTCTATTATCAGACATCCAGGGACAGCAGTCAATTGAGTAGCATTGTCATCAATCTTGAATTGCAAATAGGTATTCCCACAATAGCTGTATCTTTGTAATGTCAGTTATAAAAATAGACATCAGTGATCGTGGAAGATCTGTTCAGCAAAGACTGAGCCTCTAGGTGTATGGGATGGTCTGTGAAGGACTTCTTTTTACGAAACATAGGGGCCAAAAAAACGTCACTCTTTCATTGACTGAAAAATGAACGGTCGGTGTTGTATAGAGGAGAATCGTTGTAAAGGTTTCTGGGTGTAAGTGTACGATCAAGCTCATCTGAACATCTAATCCTGAGCCTGGTGCTTGATTCGAAGTGTCGTTCCGGAAATCTGAGCAATCAGTGAGGTGCTGGATCTGAAAGATAGGCTAATAGTTATACTCACCAATACTGCTGAGTCCGGAGATCAGTTCCATCGCTTAGTCAGCATGGCCTCAAATGCTCTCCGCCATCAAGTTGCCGCTCGGTGGCAAGAGTCCTTTGCCCGTCTCAATAGAAATGAACAAGGAATCTCAGGCCTTGTCACATTCAGTGAAGCTTGGGGTACAGCCCTCAATGTTCTCTATCCTCGCAGGCTTGATGAGCCCAAAGAAATTGATATGATTGCTACCCGGACAGCATTTTCGGTCGTCAACGCTGGCAGACGCCTCCCTTTTTTCCTTGAAACATTTCTTGAAAACGTAAAGAAGCAGTTTTACCTTGTTGAGAGAGATGTACAAGACTACATGGCACGCTTTGACGCCGAAGAGGATCCTCAAATCATGCAGGATCTCATACTGCGGTTGGCAGCATGGTTGAAACACTGGGCTCCGTTCCCCGAGTACGCATTTGATTTTCATTTTTTAATATGTTTGCGCTGATTTTTGCAGGTTAGGGCCGACCATGTACTCCGCATTTGCTCTTTCGTTCCAGACTCATCTTTTTTCCATTGTCCCCCCCCATTTTGCCCGTGGTTTCAAGGCGCTTGTTGCATCTATTCTTGCTGCATTCCCATCACCGTATGGTATTGGGACCACCGAAATACTTCCTGATACGAGCGTTCCGAACGCACCTCTGTGGCAAGCATTCGACAAATTAGGTCTGATCGATCGGTACGAGACGATTATTGCGACTGTCGGCTATGAGTTTATTGAGCAACACGTTCTTGAGACTTATGCAGGTGAATGGAGTAGACCAATCCTCAGCGAACTACACAGTTGGATGGCCGAAAAGTTTGTTCCTTGGATGGTGTTGGTCTATGCACACAATGCCTCCAACGGTATGTCCAAACCTCTTTCGATTTGACCCTTCTGTTGAGACCCTTTCATAGCTGATGAGGCACGCTCAATACTCCAAGGCGTGGGCTCGCGTTTTGACTTTCATATGAGTAAAATTCTTTGTGACCTCCGTACACGCGAAATCTGGGATATCATCATCGACTTTCCTGATTCAGTTGGGGCTCTCCGAGACTTACGAGAGTGTTTGCAGCGCGTCGATCAACGGCCTTCTCTCGTTCAAGCGCTGCGCACAGCGTGAGTCTAACACTATGTCCTATCCAGCCATGATATTCAATGCTCAAACCAGTAATCACAAACGACTTCTTCATCCGGGTGCAGATACCAAATTAATTCTTACTCAATATGTTGCAACTATCAAGTGTCTAAGGATCGTTGATCCCCCAGGTGTCCTCCTTTTCAAAGTAGCAGATCCTATCCGTCGATATCTTCGCGATAGACCTGACACAATTCGCTGCATCGTCGCTAATCTAGTCGGTGGCGACTCCGATTCGCCTGATTCCCTCATTGATGATACGGTAGACCCGCCTGGCTCTTCAGGCAGTGTTGGAGAAGGGGGGCGGGCAGGGCAATTACTCGTGAATCCCGCTACGAGGGTTGACGATTATTCTGATCCCAATTGGAATCCAGAACCCCTCGATGCTGGGCCAGAATTCAGGGCGAATAAACCTGGCGATGTCCTGTCCACTCTCGTGTCAATATACGACTCTCAAGATCTCTTTGTCAAAGAACTCCAAGTTCTTCTGGCTCAACATCTATTGTTCATCCCCATTCACTCCACATCCGACAACCTCAATGAGACCACTGAAAGGATAGAAATAGAGCGCCGTAATATCGAAATACTGAAGCTGAGATTTGGCGAGCCGGCGTTGAGTGTCTGCGAGGTTATGTTAAGGGATATGACGGATTCTAGACGTATTGATGCATATATTCAAACTCAATTTGAAAAGCCTAGACCGTCTCCACACAATGCCCAATCCGAAGAGGTATCGAGCAATGTCGTGCACCCTACTATCATTTCACACCACTTCTGGCCTTCATTGTCTACATCGACGTCTTCTGCTACTAATACAACGACTTCAAATAGTGCAGAAAACAATCCTCTCACAATGCCTGGTCAGTTTTTGAACCTGCAACAAGTTTACACATCACAGTTCACGAGATATAAACCCGATAAAACTCTTCGATTTTTACCGCATCTTGGCACAATCACACTTCATCTCGAATTTGAAGATCGCGAAATGGATGTGACTGTCCCACCACTGGAAGCTGCCTTGATTGAACTCTTTTCATCTTCCTCCCCAACCCCTGATGGTAAGGAGGAGACACGTAGTGAAAAGGAGTTTTGGACACTGGATGAGTTGAGAGAAGGGGTAGGCGGCGTTGACAAAGGATCAGTCCTGAAAGCTTTATTGACATGGATTGATTTGGAAGTAATGGAAGAGATAGAAGGGGAAGGAGGGACACCATTGTTTAAAGTCATCGAAGCTCTCGGCGAACGAAATGGAGCTTGTGATACTGGACAGAAGGAGGGAAAGACACGACAAGGCGAGCTTAAAAAATGCTTCTTCCTTTTCAAGTGTTTGACAGTCACGACAGCTGTGGCTGCTCAAGCTCACACACAGGAATCTAGTATCCCTCCTGTTGCAAGTGTACAACAGCAACAGACTGAGCAAATGCGGATGTACTGGAAGGTCTGTACTCACCTCGTCCTCTACAGATATACTCAATGCGTCTTGTTACCTAGTTCATCGAAGGAATGCTCACCAACCTCGGCGGGCTTCCTCTCGACAGAATTCAGTCCATGCTCCGTTTTGCTCCAGGTTACGATCAGACTGTTGATCAGCTCCATACCTTTCTGGAAGCTGCGAGGAGGGAAGGAGTGGTTGTCTGTCGAGATGGTATCTGGAAATTGAATAAATAGATTGATACATTACGCATCGCCATAAGGCTACATGATAACTCACACATCTCGCTGAAAACCATTAACTAACCAACAGTTTCAGAATCAGATTGGTTGATGTGATACAACAATCGGTCATTCTTGCGCAATCATAGGCAGCAATGATTTCAAGAGGGACCTAAAATGGATTTTCATTCTGGTACGGATACGGGATAGTGGAAAGATTCGATACTGTTCGTTGGACCATCAAGCCTTTCCTTCCAGAGTTTAATAGTCTAGTACATAATATATCAGCTGGTCTTTCGACGACTACTGGAAGTTTCATCAAACTTTGGTGGAACTCTAATTTACTTCAACTCTCGAAACTCAACTCAGCCAAAAATGACCAGCGGTGGTTATCTAGTCTGATAACTGCACTACGAAGAGACACTTCCCAGAACGTCCTTCATGAGCCTTACGGATTGGAAAGATATAATCAGGCGTACTCTATTTGATAATGGAATTTATTTGAAGTGTGCATGGGGCCTCAATGATTGGATTTTGAATCCAGAGAGAACTTGACAGGAAAGACACAGTATAATAGATATATCACTAATCATTATAACCCCGCTTCTTTTGCAAACCGTTGGTTCCATTCTGGAGAGCGGCGATGTTTATACCTTGGTCTTTCCATATTTCAATCTGTCGATCTTTTGCAACCTTTCCTGTTTTTTCCTCGTATTGTTGAACAGATAAGGGCCTCTCCCCGTGAGGAGTCGCGCGGAGAGCATGCCTAGTTGCAGGCCAGAAATCGAAAGTTGCGGAATGAGTGACAACCTAGAAGTGAACATTCAGCCCATTCTCAGGTAGCTCATCGGAACCACCAGGCCTACTCGGTTATCCCATATAGCAATCGAATTTGTTTCCCACTTGAATCGAACCTGGTGATCCGGATTTTCACTAATTTGGTGGAAAAGGAATGATAGGATGGCATCCGATTCCGCCTTGGGAACGCCAAGGATGCGCCTCGTGAAACCTATCATTCGATGAGCCAAGCAGGTATCACATCCAAAAAAAATATGCCTCGTACCCGGATTTACGTAAACACTCTTCCAGCCTGTCGCAGGATGAACTCTGACGACAGGATGAACGGTTTCAATTTCTTTCCTTCGGACAGTGAGTCCAGCAGCCCTGGCACCTTCAGCCTGAGCAACCGCAGAATGAAGGGCAGACAAGCCCTCGAGATACTTTTGAAACCCAGAGCTCAGTGAGGAATACAGAGCATATCTCCAGAGATAGTTAGAGAAATTTAAACCAGAGCATATATGATAAAAACTGACCCGGAGCTCCATAAAGTATCTCCACCAGTCTCCGGTCCAGTCAGTACCTTCAAGGACGTTGTGCTCGGGGGTTGGATTTCATATGTAACCTTTTGCCAATGAGAACGAGGGAATAGATCAATTTTTGAAGCCTTACATCCGAGTGCCAAAGCTCTAGCTTTGAGAAAGCCGAGACATCTGGACGGCGAGAAGCGTCATTATACACAACTTAGCAGATATTCAGTCAGCTTGAGCTAGGGAGGAGATATTCTGACTGACCGTGGACTTCTTCCAAACCATTTTTGGGAATAGGAGTAGTAGCATGTTTATGAAGGGGTCCAAAGTGTTGAGCGAGCTCCAACTGTTGGTGAATGTTGATCTCCTGTTCGCGGAAGACTATGGGCGGTTGGGTAAGTGCAGATTTAAGTCAAAACTCTGAACTTACAAACTACCCCTCGTTCCGCAACTAGAAGTGCGCTGGCATTTCAATTATTACATGTCCATAGGAATACACAGTTAACCTTACAGTTCATCCTTCTGCTGAGGCGTTAGTTGCCGCAGATCAATACCTTCCAATTCTGTCCCAATGGCCGGGGTTAGATGCTTCACCCGAGACGCAGCTCCGAAAAGGTTTTTCTTTGATGGGTCAGCATGGAGGCCTCGATCTTCAATGGCCAATTCTGTCAGAGGTTCCCAAGTAATGTCAGGAAAGTATGGCTGATTGATGCTCAATCAGATACAATTGACAAGTGGTACAGAGACTCACCTTGAACTGGGCATGGGTATAAGTTTGATCTCCATCATCACCGATGGAAGGGGAATAAAAAGGGTTAAATAGCTGTGAAGGCTCCAAGTGAGCTTGAGCACTGGCTACAACGGGGGCCATAACGTAAAATTGCAACTCTGTATGACTGACAATAGCTCAGGACTGTTCTTTATATTTTGACGAACGATCTTGTTTCCACGGGGCCGCTACGTCGTTTCTTGTGCACATCTAAGAAGCATTTGGTGTGAAGAAACGCCATCTTGGCGCGATGATCAAGTAACGTGACCTGGGAAGTCTACCTAGAAAAAAACTTTCATGGATATGCACTGTGCACGATTAATCTAATGGCAGCAAAACTCCCATGTTAAGATAAAGTGATTACAGTTGTAGATATGAGCCGGACTTCAGAATGAAAGTTCCAAAGGTGTTCGAACCCTAGCATTTTGGGTTCAAGAGAGTATCTTGAGATATTGAAGAGGCTCACCATGAAATTCGCCTTCAGTACTTCTACACGATGAAGTGTGCAGTCATCTTGCAAGTCGTGGGATGATTGTTGTCGTCGCAGATCCATCGATATCCAGATTGTTGCGTCCGTTAGAAAAGTAAACGTTGGTCCAAGGGCCGGAGTTTTAAGGCCGTGTAGCAACGATTGATTGGAAGGATCGTTTACAACCTGTAGGTGTAATAGGCTTTTCGAGTCGTTACAATAACAACTAGCAGCGTACCAAAACTGTAGTTGAGTGCTTTTTTGCGATAGTTCTTAGTTGGCGCATCATCTCTGTCATCAGGATGTGGCCTTGGGAAGACATTGGTGTTAAAAGAGGTCCAAGGAGACAAGTGATCTTATCAATCACTAAGTAACCGACGCTTTTGGGTCCGTCCTCAAGTTTAAACCAGATGAATCCGAGAAAGAACACCCGAAGGAATGTATAGTACCTTGACAGCAGCAGAGACTTCTTCTAGTAAGTCGAAAATTTGTTCAACTTCAAGGATCAGAGACCACCGGATTCTCTCGAGGCAATTCTGGGCATCCTGATACAAGGATGAGTTCTCGGAGCCTCCATTGTAATCAAGCTGAGACACACACTCCTTTTATCAACTGTGATGCGATATCCGATGCTTTGTCCGCTAGGAGCCCACTAGCAGTATCAACCCAATAAGCAGTCATGTTGGTGTCAGTGGACAAATTAGCCATGACAATATTCAGTATGAACTCCCGAAAGGGATTAGGTTTAGCAGCCACATTTCCGGACAGCCTTGTACTATACCGTTTCCACCGAGCTTGTGTGACCCGAGACTTCAAGAACCCGACCAGTATACGGGACCAGACAGGGCAATATCGGTTCCAATGACTTATTGGACTCCAGTCCGGTCTTCTTGCTTAGTGAGTTTACAGGTACAGAATCCAGGAGACAGCGGGCAGAAAGGCCGATGGCTGATGATGCCTTGGCAACTATAGTTCGATGAAGACTGATTTGGCCGAGGGTGCTTTGAGGCAATTTGCGTATGACATCGACTTCAGCAAGGGAAAGAAAATCGGCCTCCGTTTTTATTCCTTGATTTTCGAGAGACGCGACAACCTCAGGAGGAAGACCGGGAATAGCACTGAGGCGCATGATAATGCCAACTTCGAGAATGTGTCGAAGGTAGTGTGTGTTGGTTCCTATTGTACCATTTTTGGTAACCGTATGTGATATCCAAAATTAGCCTCCTGCGCTCTTCCTGCGCTCATAACTTATCAGGATGTTTATATCACCAGAGTTTTTGGATCATCCTCTGGATTCTGAAAACTAGCCACGTATTATAGTAGATGGAAAGCCTCTGAAGACACCGGGTCCGGACTGTACGTGGATCCGCGAATAAATTCTAGTTAAACATATGCTGAATTCATCTCTTGAGCTATCTTGGGCGAACTTCTTGGGCGAACTTCTTGGCGAACTTCTTAGTGAGTTTTTTCTCATGCCACTGGGAGTACCATTCTACAGAATCGCCACTTCTCCATTTCTCGAGAGCACGAGCTCTGTCACCTGTTTAGAGAGCAGTATGCATATTAGCAGTGACACACGAAGTAACCTCGACACTGCTGTGCTGATATCTCACTGGGAGTAACTCGCATCAATTCGGCTCTTCGCGATGTAAATGAATGAAACGAGACACAATTTTCACAGCTTCCATGAAACTACAACACGTCAGTTCTCTGACATTATCCTACTTGTCGCCGCATCTTTGGATCGTACTGGATCGAGTTAAATGCTGAAGTTCTTTCCTGAATGCTTCATTCCCTTCGGCTTCCAGACCTTACACATGGGATTCCTTCGTGTTGTGCTCTCTCTTATCCTGGCTTTGGTCGTCCAGACATCGAGTATTAACATCACAGTGTCAGTCACTGCACCGACTGCAGCAACACAAGTTGCGCCATCTTTGATTGGGTTTTCGATTGAGCAGGACCGGTGGACCGACTGGGCTGGACTTGATCATGAAAATCAGTTTTTTTCCAATGTGCTCGAGAACCTCAAGGATTTGTCCGGTGAACCCCCTTATATTCGTATTGGGGGTAATAGCCAAGACAATACCAATTTTGACCCTAGTGTCACAGTGCGTCCGCGAATGCATAAGATGAATCAGTCATTGATACTTCGTGAGCAGAATCCACAGATGGTATTTCCTGATCCTACCACCACAGTGCCTTACCCTGAGGCTACAAAAGTAGTCGTTGGTGAATCCTACTACAGATCGGCTCGTTTCTTATTGCCCAGTATGTCATTCACCCTTTTCCCCATCATTCGGTAGTGCCGCGACTATACAAATATGTTTATAGGTACACATGTTGTTTGGGGTATCAATCTTGGTCAGAACAATTTGACTACTGCATACATGGAAGCCAGAGCAATGGTTGAAGCCTTCAACTCCCCCATGATCAAAGACAGAGGGATAGTACTTGATGCTATTGAGATTGGAAACGAGGCGGATCTCTACCCTGGTAATGGTCACAGACCTGGGAACTATACGTCAGCCCAATACGTGAATGAGTAAGTGGCTCCTCCTTGGTTCATAGTATTAATTGAGGCGCTTGGCTACCAGATGGACCGTATTCGCCGCAAATATATCAGCAGCTGTCGGTATTTCGTCAAGCTCTAGTACCAAGTTATGGGGAGCATCATTTGCGGGTTCTTCTCATACCACCTCGGGGTTCTCACCACAAGCTATTTTCAATGAAGGAATCTTGGATAACCCGGCTGGTGATCTCATCTCCACGTAAGATTTAACCCTAGTACGTTTTCCGGTGCTTACTATCCATTCTAGCATTTCACAACACCACTATAGCGGGAGCTTCTGTTCCGGAAATGGGGCGCTCCTCCAAGATCTTATGACCAAAGCATCGATCAGAGGGAACCTCACCATCTTTTCACCTGATGCACAGGCGGTGCTCCAGCACGGAATTAACTATGTCTTAGGTGAAACCAATAGTTTTTCGTGCCACGTAAGTCCTCATGTTTTCCCTGAAACTTACCTCACCGTGAAAAGGGAACTCCTGGTGTCAGTAACACAGCAGGAGCTGCTTTGTGGTCCTTAGATTATGCACTGTTCGCGTGAGTCTCAAGTCAAAAGACATCTTGTTTCCGAAACCGATACACCTCAGGACTCAAGTTCCGGTAACGCGGATTTTCTTCCATGAAGGTGTCGGCTTCAAGTACAATTTTGTAAGTGATCATCTGATGAAATGTACAGTTATCCAGAAGTCGACGCCCATTCATAGATTCAGCCCTTGACCTTGACGAGATCCACCACCGATGGTACTCCATTGCCCAACCCACTACCACCACATGTTCAGCCACAGTATTACGCAGCTATAATTGCAGCTGAGGCTATTGGTAAAAGTGGAAATACCCACATGGTTGAACTCACGATCACCGACTCCAGCATCACTGGATATGCGTTTTATGAAAGGTCGCGTTTGGCTCGTGCAGTTTTCATCAACCTGCATGCATTCTTATCAACTAGTTCCTCACGAGGCCAAACCCATATTGATTTGACTCTTGTTAATGGTTCTGTCGGTTCAGCAACTCTGAAGCGATTAGCCATTAAGTCAGTAAGGGCTCTTATCTTGGGAACTAGCACTGAAAAATGTTTTCAGGCACGCTGATGACACGGCTGATTTGACTTGGGGCGGCCAAACGTACGAAACTAGTGACGGGAAGGTTCGTGGTAGTATGAAGACGGAACAAGTCAATTTAAGTCAAGGATTTGAGATTCAGGATACAGAGATTGTCCTAGTATCCTTCACTCTTTAGCCGCTATCTGGAAAAAAATACACGAATAAGTTCTTTTCCAATTGAGGGTCATTGATTCTATCTACCTAACCCTTGTATGTACTGCGGGCCTGGTTATTCGACGTGATGCTGAAGTCAGCATCGTGACGTAATGATGACCGTAAACTGTCCTTCATGTCTGGCCAACAATACCTTAACACTATTACCGAAAATGCTACCAGGTTTGGAATGCGGCTGCAAGAGTCTTTCTCTGAACATACGCGGGATCTTGCCCTGACCCGTGGGGTTAGCGCTGCCTACCTAGACAACCTCGATGATCGAGCTAAGAACATTCGCAAACAGCTGGATTCAAATAGCGACAGAGAGAAACTGGATGCAATGAAGAGACTCATTGCTGTGTGCCATCTCTTCTACTTATTGTGACAGGAATATCTGACCTTGTGTTCAGCTGATTTCCAAGGGGCGCAACGTTTCAGAGTACTTTGCCCAGGTTGTAAAGAACGTCGCTTCGCAGAATCTTGAAATCAGGAAATTGGTCTATATCTATCTTCTTCGCTATGCAGAGAAAGAACCAGATCTAGCATTACTATCGATCAACACATTTCAAAAAGATCTGACGGACAGCAACCCTCTTATTCGTGCTATGGCGTTAAGAGTCCTGAGCGGAATCAGGGTGCCAATGATAGGGAACATTGTTGTGCTTGCTATCAAGAAGTGTGCAGCGGATGTAAGTCCGTATGTCAGGAAGACTGCGGGACTAGCAATACCTCGATGCAACGAGTGAGAATTGACATTCTTTTCACTAGATATCAGTATTTGAACAAGCTATAGACTTGACTCTAGTCACTCATCATCTCTTATCGAAGTAATCGCTAGTATGTTGAAAGAACGATCACCTCTGGCTATTGGCAGCGTTGCAGTTGCCTTTGATGCAGTGTGCCCAACTCGGCTCGATCTGTTACACCAGCAATATCGTAGATTATGCAGAATGCTCCCAGACGCCGATGAATGGGGTCAAGTTGATTTGATGAATCTTTTACTGAGATATGCCAGAACAATGCTGCCTAGACCTACTGGAGATGAGCTGGATCCAGATGTAATGTTACTGCTGTCTTCAGTTGAACCTATCTTGATGAGCTGCAACCCCGCTGTAAGTCTTCTCCTTTTCAGTCATGGGATCTACCCAGTTTTTTGATGGATCTTTCCCAGTCAGTTATGGCAGCAGCAAGGGTGATCTTCTATACAGGACCACCAGTGTATTTACAGAAGATTGTCCAGCCGCTCCTGAGGCTTCTGCATAGCTCCAAGGAGGTAGAACGCATTGTGCTTGTCTATTTATTAATAGTTGCCCAGAAGTCACCGGTAGGCCACAATTTTTTTACAGTACAGCAAAGCTGATTTTTTGGTTCAGGAACTATTATCCCCTTACCATACTCGTTTTTTTCTCAAAACGAGTGATACTCACAAGGCAAAGCGCGACAAGATTCGACTATTACTCAGAATCCTGAACCTGGACAATTATGGTGCAATCCTGAGGGAGTTCATCGTGCGAAGTCCTAGAACCCTATCTTCCGAGCTAATTGGCTGTGTAGGATTATTCAGATGACATCCATGACAGTATAGTGAATGACTCTCTTCATGCGATTGGGTGTTGCGCACTTGCTATCCCCGAATCAACACAACAATGCCTGACAGCTTTGATTCACATGATTCAGAGTGGAAATGGTCCGTAGGGTAGACTGCCTGGCGCAAGCATTGGTATTGATGTCCGTCGTCACAGACAGCGTTACGAATCCAGCAGTCATGGTACTCAAAAACCTTGTCCAAAATCAGCTGTCCTCCACTGTGCAAGGAATGGCCAGCTCTTCCCGCGAGATGTCCCTCTCAATCATCGCTCGCCTTTCCAGAAAAATAGATGAGATAAAGAATACGCAAGCAAGAGCGTGTATTATCTGGCTTGTTGGACAATATGCTGCATCAAATGATCCAACTTCGGGCCCTGAAGGGATCTCAGAATGGGCGCCTGATGTACTTCGAAAAACTGCCAGAACCTTTGGACAAGAGGTGCGGTACTACTAAATCATGTCTACTGTACACTACTTATTTTATCAGGCTGTGCTTGTCAAACTCCAAATTGTCACCCTCGCAGCCAAATTGCTTATACTATCTCCTGCAGACCGAACCCTTGTTCTTCTTTCGCAGTATGTGTTCTCTTTGGCTCGTTACGATACCAGTTACGACATAAGAGACCGTGCGAAGATGATTACCTCTCTGCTGTCTGGTGTGTTGCCGAGTCTTTTTCCCGGGTCTCAGGAAGAGAGGGGTGGTGTTGTCTTGAGACGGGAACAAGTTCTTCTGGTGCTTTTTGAAGGAAAAGCTGGAGTAATTGTGGAGCAAGGTGGTCACTTTGGTAAATAATATCAATGATCGTATCTCAGATCCATTGACCCGACGTCTTTCAGAAGATGGATATGCCCTTATCGGCTCTCTTAGTGTGGTTCTTGGCAAGCCCATGCAAATGGACAGTTTGCTGCCCGATTGGCTGGAAAAAGGTGTTGAACCTTCTTTGAGGGATTCAGAGGACGACAAGCCCATCGCACCGGTAGTGATGGCTATTTCATCGACTAGTCAACGTAGCAAGACAATGGCTATACCTGTCACTCTGACTCCTACGTCAGCTTCGAGGCCCAATTCTAGGCAGGAGAACACTAAAGGTGTCTTTGCACAGGATTTGGAGAGTTTTTACGCGGACGCTATAGACTCTCAAGAAGAGGAAAGCGAAGAAAGCGGAAAAGACGAGCAAAGTCAGGACGAAGTACATCACGATGAGGATGATGACAGTAGCGAGGAAAATGGAAGTGCAGAGGGCAGCTCAGGCTCAGATGACGAAACAGAGGAAAGTACGAACGATGAGGTCGGTATCAAGAACGAGGACTCCGTCATTCCGAGGTAGTTGCACTCGTAACTTATGCATAGAGTATCTTAGATGGACAACTAATTGACTGTACCCTCGCACACGACTGTAAATGATCGTAGTAGTATCAAGTAGTATCAACCGGGAGAGTCCCATGGACATCCGTCAGCAAGGGGAAAGCTAGAGACTCCAATCATGACCACATCGACCCCACATCCAACATGAGCGATAGCAGCTCATATTTTGGTATATTTAATGATAGGTCTGGCCCGCGCTCCCTGACATTCTCTCCGTGTCACGATCTAGGAAATTCAAGCTATATAATAACCAAATTGAAACTCAAGATGCAACTACAGTCGAACCCTTGGATCCACCAAGGGTGACCCTAAGTAGACTTGATAATGGAGAAAGCTAAGTGCAAGGCAACAAAACAGTAAATAAAGCAAGTTAAGTATAATATGATAACATGGGTGCTAATGTCAACAGAGCATGAAGTAAACAAAGGACAATATAAGAGAGGTAGTGACGTTGTCATACATTGTACATACAAGCAAACCATGAAAAGATTATCCAATAATATTAGCGATATTATTATCGATGGATTCAGGCGTTGTCGTGGACGCCCAACGGTTGACCACCTTTCCATTCTTGTCGACCAAGAACATCTCAAAATTCCACTGAAGGCGAAATATAAGTCATGACTATCAGACACGAGATCTCTATACCTTGATACGGGTCAAACCCAAAAGGCCAGCTTTCTCTTTCTTCAGCCATTTGTAAACTTCGTTGGCGTTGTCACCATTTACATCCGACTTCTTCATCAGGGGGAATGTTACACCATAATTGATGGAGCAAAAGCTCTGGATCTCTTCAGCAGAACCTGGTTCTTGGTAAAACTTGAAGACCACGAGCTTCAATTCCAAGAATCGATGTCAGAGGGACAGGGGTATGACGACATACCTGATTACAAGGGAAACCTAGAACGACCAGTCCCTTGTCCTTGTATTTGTCATACAGAGCCTGAAGTCCGCGATAATGGGTAGTGAACCCGCTATGGATGAGAACGAGTATGAATCAGTCTGAAACTTCCGTAATTTATACAGCCTACCACTTGGACGCAACATTTACAATCAGGACCGTTTTGCCTTGTAAGTCTGCAAAATCATACATGTTGCCATTGGGAAGCTCGGCTTTCAGGGAGTAAAAACCACTCGACATTTGTAGTAGAGAAGGTGACGCAAGTTGGAGAGGAATTTAAGCGGAGGGTTGACCGTGTGACGCATGTGATTGGAAGAAACAAAACGAAACGACTTCCATAGTACGATATGAAGAAAACATTGGTAAGATACAACGAATAGGCGTGACCTGCGCAACATCTGACAGATAAGATTTGAGTCTATTTGCGGAATCAAATATCACGTGTAAAGAATAAACTAGACGCAAATCAATATACAACGCTTGTCATGCTCAATAGACCATCGTCAACGAGTCCTCGAAACCGTTTCTCACAACTTCGGTAACGTGGACTACTCAGTTGAGACTTCAACCATTTGATTATGGCTCTATATCGCGCAGGCTTTCGTGACAAAATCTCACGGAAGGCATGGTAACCTAACCTTGACGCGATTCAGCTTACGAATCAAAACAAATTACTAACCCTGGTAAACCCTTACCAGGCCACAATTTTCGTTGCATCACTGGGTAATTGCCCCCGTCTTGACTGCTTGTGCATATAAGGAAATAGACTGGTTATCATTTCCTGCACAGCTCCTGCCAAGGAATCAGTTTGCCTCTTTTGGAACTGGTTCAGGACGGACTACAAATGAGGCTGGTCTGTTTGTACCAACCGGCATGCCATTCTCGGAGATAACAATGCATTTTCATCGCAACAAGAATGAAGTTCCGGTAAATGTTGAGATAAATGACGGACGTTCTGTTTAAATCAGGGTCCGTATAAATTACATGACACCTCGCTTGGGCTAGCCTAAGCGCTACATCAGTGGTAACTCTGATTGTTCATAAATACCACTCACCTGAGCATTTTTCGAACGAAATTAAGGCCAGGCTTACGTCCACGGGCAATTGTCAAAGTATTCGATAAACCTGAATATTCGTTCATCAATGGCAATCGCCAGTTGGGACTCATTGAAGGCTTACTGGTGCCGTGATAACGACTATAATCGACAGATATAGACAAATCTTTCATGTCAATGGCATACCCACACCAATGGAAATCTATGTGTGACCTCTTTCAGACAATGGATTTAGTATGAAAAATGGACCACGCACGCCGTGCTCGTTGATCTACTACATTCATGATTTGATGATCGTAGTCAAAATTGGTCATCGTCTTGTCCTTTGAGATAAAACAACCATACTCTGGATGACCTATACTATACGTTGGCAACATGACATGATGTTTACGAAAGAGCAGGAAACCTTTATTCATCATATCAAGAAACGACCTTGCTTTGACGAGATTCGTCGTCACGAGGAGATAATCATCAACTACTCTGAATAGTGTCTGGTGGTGATTGAGCCAAGTTCAGCCGCCAAATAGAAGACACCTACACTGTCTGGGCTATCCGTGTATGATCCAAATTGGCGTTCCAGGTCGCCATAGAAAAATGAACACAACAAGGTTGACAGAACGGAACCTTGCGGGATGCCAACAACCTGACGATAGTAATTATTGCCAATCTGGTCGGATTGAGTCACATTTTCCGCCAGTAACTAAATTATCTACTCACCTTCACAATGTTATCCATGATGTGGGAGTTCAACATCTGGAGTACACTATCCTTAGTCACTGTCAAGGCTTCAGGCTGTGTGATTCTAAATATCACCAGAAACGAAGTCAGAAGATAAATTAAGTACCTGGTCCAGAAAAATTGTATGTCGAAGGACGCTAGCCAGTTCGATAGCCAAGTCGATGAAATTCGGATCTTCGTCTAAGATGGATGTCGACCCCATAGGCCTAGCCAAGCATACAATGTATAACCTACCTTTGGGGAATGCTTTTCTGATATGATATTTACACACACGACCATGATGGATTTTGATCTGTGCGTGTCTCCTGACCGTGTAGTTATCCTAAACAGAATCCATATAGTCGGTGCCTTGACATAGAACAATGATTTCTACCTCGGATATCAGATTTTGGATAATACCCAACAATTTCCCCTGATCAATAGTATCAAAGCAAGCCTGAACGTCCACCTTGACAAAATAGAGTTTTGGCCTTGAAGGAGACATCAGCTTCTCAAATCGTTGCTGTTAAGATTGACTTTACATAGGACCGCATTTATGAGGCTTTATTTTAGATTTGAAGCTGAGAAGCTGCGCGTGGATTTCATCAGCCGTTGTGACGGAAACACCGGTCAAATGTGGTCTGGAATTCTAAAAACACAAACAACGGCGATAAGATACGGTATTCAAGGTTCAGGAGGTATTCGATGCACCTTTTCGTAATTCAGGAGGTCAAATGTGGTCTGAAGGACTTTATTGATCGATCGGCTAGAAGTCTTGAACAAGATCAGAATCAAGCAAGGATTTACGAGGCAGTGACCGTATAGTAGTGACCTTGGATTTCCTGCGTAAGTTGACAATTGGACGAACTCCAGTCTCCTTGGGGAGAAGCCTAACGAATGAAAATCCTAGGTCCCGCTGTCTGAGGATTGCCAAGGTATCTATCTGGAGAAGAATCAGGACATTCATTGAAATTAAAGTGGGAAGTGATATATTACCTCGGGCAGCTTTTCGAAAGTAGCTGACTTCAGCCTTGCAATGAGGGGTGCACATAATGTAGCCCAATCGTCTTGTCTGAAATAAAGGAGCTGATTCCGGAAAGCAGAGGACTCAGTCACGTAAAAGCCAGTCTAATACCAAATTAACAGAAAGGGCAACTAAAGCATGGAATCACTTAACAACCTTGACCAGAGGCAACAAAAAAGAGTCAAAAAACCAAAAAAGAAATTCTTCTAGAAGTTCCTTTCGTTTGACTGCATCTGATACGCACACACGATGTTGTTGCTTTGCTCCAGGACCAGGTGGGATTAACCAATCGCAATCAGATGAACTGAAACCTTGGAGAACATCATGTAGGCTCAACGTTTCATAACGACGACCCGTGATAAAATTCTTGATATCTAGAAAAACTCAACCGGTGTTGCCAAAAGTAATTCTTTGCATGGAACATACATTGCATGATAATTTTGAAGTTCTTCTTGCTTCCCCAAAGAGTTTTAGGTATTACGACCTTGACTACAGCTACGACGTATTGGAACACCTGATAAAATCAGCCTTCCAAAGTCTTATATAGGCAGTACATGAACATAAACTTGCCTCTGCATATGAGCAAGTAAAATCGGCAAACCGTGGTTTTGGCACCACATCATCCGAACTAGTGCGAAAGCTAACATCATTGAACGACGAGGTATTGGCATCCAGAGGCCCTTGGGTTTGAATTTGAACCGAACGTTCTGACATCCACTCCTTTCAGAGAAAATATCGGAATCACGTAATGAAGAGAAATTGAAAAGGGCAAACCAGTATGGTGTTCTCATCAAGATCCAATCTCGGTTCCTGCCTCACCTATACAAAAATAATCAACAAACATACATTGTTGTTTGAATCATAAGACCTTTGATGGGCAGAACTTATTGAAAAGCAGCTTATAGGGACACTTCAAATGCCTCCAGACCATCTTATCGATTATAGGGACGATGTCTTTCAGCCGTTTGGGGGTATTCGCATTCTTGGAAAGTTTCATAGCCCTCTAACAGTTTTTCTGGTCAGAGAACAATGAAGAGAGATTCTAGATTCTCACCTCAATCTCATCTTCACGATCCATGTAGTCTCTATATTCGTAGGCACTACCTAGACAATTGAACTTGAATGGGTTACTCAGGCCATGCTGTCGAGGGAAAATATATCGTAAGATGTGCCTGGCTTTCAGAGCATAGTCTTTGACATCCCAGACAAGGGGCTTTCCCAAGGGTTCATGAAACATAGAACCATCTCGGTTGCCTATATTGAGAGCATCTTGTTCACACCTCAAGTCAATAATCGGACTCGACTGATGTCTGATCGAGATAAACTCACGCCGTAACGGTAAGCCTATGACTAATGTATTTGATTTCGGAATGTAGTTGGGACGCGCATAGAGCATTCTCACCCGGAGAATCGAGATGAGAGAAGGCCTGTGAGTGTTGTCGAGATGTAAGAGCAAATGACCGAAGAACCCGAATTTCTGCTCACGTTTTGATCTTGTATGTATCTCGTCGCGTTTTCCCAGACTCTAGCTTACGGCGTTTGGATGGAAGCTCTTCGTTGTTTTCAATTGAAAGAGTACGTTTCAAATATTTCTCAGTGCTTTTTGTAATTGCATTTTGAACATCTCCGGGAGGTATGATAAATGGCTCGCCAGTCATCTGACACAGACATCCATTTGGCAAGGAAACAAAAATTGACGTATCCACTAGAAGGTGAAGCATTACCGCAATGCCAACTCTAAGAGAAACAATGGAGGGAAATGATGAGCATGAAAACCAGCACAAAAATTAGTAAAACAACCTCTTCAGTAAGGTTTCCCATTCCTGGCCAAGCAATGCAGTCAAGACCGTGTTGACATTCATGTTCACAATAGTTGAGCCTCCCTTGGTCAGACTGTAAGATGTTTTTCCACCAAAGGTTGCAAATCCAACCTACCATACGATATCCAGCTTTCAGTATATTTTGTTTGTTTGGCTGAGTCTGGAAGAGCAAGGATTGGGCCCGTTTAATTGCCTTGGAGGAGAAGAACAAAAGTTCAATTCAGTTGAGGTCAAAGCATTCAACCCAAACAGTGTTGTCTACATCATCTATTCCAACATGAGTTTCTTCATATTTAATTCTAGACCCAAGTTTGTGGTTGGTTGCAATGTAAATTTCATCGAACAGACGGCAGTACGCGGGGCTGTCATCATTTCCGGGAGCAAATCCGTTATACTGAGTATCAGATGTATCCTCCACATCAAGAGCTTCGGAAATATAGGTATCCAGTCTATTAAAAATGAGGTATGAGTTGGCTAGTAAGGTAGTGGTCGGTTGTGGACGCATCGGATCGGGTATTGATGTGCGCGCTTCAGAATACAAATGTCACGATGGACGTCACATACTGTGAAAAATCCCTTATTATGTTTTTTTCACTTCAGTGAAACGAGCTCCTCCACCTCTTTTTCAAATGTGCACGACATCCTTACTAAAATTCCAGTTGAGCCTCCCAATAATCGTTTGTCGCTAGCATTGATACTGCCAAAATCGTCATCATATGAAAGATAAGATGTATGAAGGACTTTGTCGAGCCAGGTTGCTGAAACTTGTTCCAGAATAAAAAGACTCTACGACAAAAGAATGACCTAAATACTGAAATACTCTTTCTTCTTTTCCTCTCTCATTCTTCTGCTTTACCTTCCTTCTTTTTATTGAGGAAACCTAAGATTGGAGTTACAGTCAATATTAAATTTGGGGGTTTCAATTGGAGAATTCATCACCTTTCAGCTTTTGCCTATGATTTTTTTCACGTTGATCATCTATTTTCCTGAGTCGTACCAATTCCATCGTTGCAGCAGAAGCATCTAGATATTTATGATAGATGGATAGGTAAATGATGAGGCCGTTTGGTTTTGAAATAACGAACCGGATGGACTCTTCGTTTTGATATCCTCCAAGATTTTACTGGCTTTTTCGAAATACCCTTGCTCCCCTAGACCTTTTGCTTTTCTAAACATAGCCTTGGTGTTATTTTCGTTTTTGTGAAGAGCCTAGGTATTCATTACATTGAACTAGAACAAAGCGAAACCCCAAAAGCGGACCTTATCTGCAGTTTCCACAGCACGTTTCCAATTTTCATTTTTGATATGACATGCAGACATGTTTGCGTAAATCTTGCCAATAATATCATCAACCTAGAAGTGAATATATTCAGTTGCAGTCAAACTTTTTCCAAGTTCTTGACCTCTGTTTTATCGTTCTGATGAGGGTCCTGTGTCGAGCCGCCAGTCTTGTCAGGGGATGACAACCCAAGACTTTTTAATGCTGTTCTTTCAGGAGGATTAAAATACAGCAATAAAAAAACAAGACAAGAACCTACTTGTCGATTCCAACCAAATACAACAAAGCCTGTCCAATGAATCAGCGAAGAGGGAGAACATCAAAAAGTTCGAAATTCTCGTCACTTCATGATATTGCTTCATAGCTGAAAATTTCTCTGTTACTAGTACAAGATTTGACATATAGTGCATACCCTCTTTCGTACCGCCTTGCCTAAATGCTTGATCACCAGCATCCTTCTTTTGCTTTCCCAAATTGAGTTTAGTTTCGGTAGAAAGAGTATTGGGAGGTTCCATGATGGCGGAGGAGATTGATTGTAAGGTGTGGCGATACGGATTGCTTGTTCGTATTTTGTCAAGTCTTGAACGTGAACTACCATGGCCTTGCTATCTAACATATTAGGTTTCTCTCTGTTTGGCCTCGCTACGCGATTCGGTCAATTGGGTATTCAGAAAAGAAATCTCTTTGACAGTACGTTTGAATTTTCTCAATAATTGAATTGTGGTGATTCTTTTTCTATTAGACCCTGGTGGTCATCTTATTGCTATGGGTGTATTTGGTTATGCAGGGTATTGGGCATATAGATGGGACATTAGAGCCGGTGATTTAATAAGGCAGAAGCGGGAAGAAATTCTCGCAAGAAGACAGGTGGGAAGAGTAGTTGAGTGAAAAACAGCTGGTGTGTAGATCTTATCTGCTGTGAATGCTCAAGCTCATACATGAGTAGCAGAATACTGCTTGAGATACCAGGGATGTCTATGTGCGTTAAAACTATGTAAGAAGCACAGACATAAAGTTGGTTTAATTCATAATGAGACCATTCTAAAAAAACACCAAGTCAAATATCAGCAAAACAGGGACGAGCCTCTAACCTCAACCAAATTGTACCATTCCCACTTTTTTCTCTGATGAGCTCCCACTCTGTGGAACCAGCAGAAACAAGACGGTTGGTGAGAATATCCCATAGATGTTGTCTTGCTTCACTTGTCCCTTCAGCCTCAAGGACCCACTGTCCACACCAACCCTGACCGATTTCTGGAGTGAACTGGAGGTGAGGGTGGGCGTTGATGGGAAGGGTGGCGGTCCAGACCCATTTTGTAACGTCGACGCAACCTGAGGGGGCATTTGGACTCTTAACCTTGGCACTGACATTGAGCATGGCGAGCTGTGGAAGGGCATTGGGGTTGAGTGGAGGGAATTGAGGAATGGAAAAGGTCAAGCTGGAGGAGAGATGGGAGTAATAGAATGGAGATGGAAGAGCAATGGGGTTGTAGATAGGGAGGATGTTGGGAAGGGCGTAAGGGACGAGAGAGAGACCGTTGAAGAGAAGCCAGATTGTATGGCGAGGGAAAGAGAAAAGACGGTGGGAGGGTGGAATGTAGCCGAGATTGCATACGACATCACCTACGCTGAGATGATGCCACAGACCGGCATTCACAAGATGCTGTTGGCAAGCAAGAGTAGAGTCTGAATTAAATGAGCTGCAGGGGACAAACACACGCAGGATGGGTGCCCTGGTTCTGGAGGAGGCGATGTCCAGACCAAGCGAAGTGGCGGGACTGGGCTGGGGTGGAGAGATCACGTGTCTGTGCTTGTGGGTGCTGATGGAAAGTTTCTGGGTGGGTTGCTGGTTGAGATAGGAGAGAGAGGGAGGAAAGGCAAGTAATCGGGCAGACCGGACAGCTCTGCGCAGAAACGGCTCAGGCTCATATGCCGACGAGCAGCTGTGCACGAGTGCCTGCAATAGCAGGACGTATCGCGAGTGGGCAAGGCATAATGCAGCCAGCTTGGTGCTCACATAGTCGTCCTGCAGGGTCGGATACCGAGTCTCGAGTACAGATCGAGCGTGGGCAGTATATTGGTCCAGAGGCACTTTGAGTGAAATGACTAACAACTGTCAGTTCCCCACTCCCGGAGACGGAGAGCAGGTCACACCCACACAGCAGGTCTACATCTGCCAGCCCAATCTCAACCCACCGCACATGCTCTCGCTCACAATGCCTCAGTGCCCAGGCATACCCCCGCATTATCCGTCCCAGCACCTCCTCACGGACCGCCTCATTCCGCCATGCGGCCCGACATCCCGCGCATGTGTTGAACAACGCAAGCAGGTCTACCCATTCAAGCCATTCAGCAAGGGTACCAGCGATCTTCCACGTCCCCAGAGCGACTGCTAGCGCGTGCAGGGCCATACAGAGCGCGCTCACAATGTAGCCATATCACACACATATACATATGTATATATGTATCCTCACCATCATCCCACGCATAGATACTTCCCATCATCCCACGCACATATATGTTTCCCATCATTCCCACACCTCCTCTCCTTCACTCCCATGCCCCCTCCCCAGCTACGCGATCTCGAGCGAGAAGTCTTCGGTGGCTCAGACTCCGAATTTTCTGATGATGATGATGATAACGATGGTCCGCCTCTCCTCTTCCCCTTGTCCCTTGCTCACCCTTTCCAGACCTCCAGCTCCTCCTCTCAGCTCCCCGGCAACCCTCACCCAGGTCTCCACACAAACAACCCCCTGAGTCCTCTGGCCCTGACTCTGATGACGACTATGTTCATGAAAAACGCCCAGCAAAGCCAAATAAGCTCTCCCAAGGCTCGACAAAGCGCGCCTCAGACGATCGGCCCCTTCAGCGCAAGCGCAAGCGAAAGACTCCTCTCAATATCGACCCTAACGACCTTCCTCCTGAACAAGGTGCGCTCTCTTTTCCTGTAAATGAATCCCCTCTTCTCACTGATCAAATTGACAGCTTCAAAATTGCGCTTGGACATGCAACTCGAGGCCATCCTCAAACCCAAAAAAGTCAACCGTCAGCGCAAGAAAAAGAATACCGACGAGGTTCTAGATAGTCTTGCGGACGACCAGGTTGCTCGCTTGCGAGAAGCTATGCTTCATGCAGCTGATGAGGATGAACGTGCCAATAGGAACAAGCTTCCCGCAACTGCCAAGTTACGTTTATTGAAAGAAGTCATGGAAACCCTCAGAAAGTATGTATTGCCGTGTCATTTCATCTCCTTCTCATTTTTTGTCACCAGAGCTTCCCTTTCCGAGTCCATGATTGACAACAATCTTCTGGAAGGTGTCAGACGCTGGCTCGATCCTCTTCCCGACACCTCCCTCCCTGCGCTCAACATCCAGCGTGAACTCTTTGCCGTCATCCGCAAAATGGAATTTATCGACGGTCCCGTTCTCAAGGAGTCTGGTCTAGGCCGTCTCATCATTTTCTATACAAAATGCAAACGTGTCACCCCTGATATCGCGCATATCGCCAATCAACTCGTCTCCACTTGGTCTCGTCCTATCATTAAACGTTCCGCCTCCTATAGGGATCGTGTCGTTCCTATTGCTGTTAGCCCTGAAGATGTTCAGCAACGTGAGAGACTGAATGCTATTCTTGCAAGAGCTAGAGAGGAGGACAGACATCGTCTTAGGAAGAACGCCGTTCATATCCCTAATGATCCCATGGACTTGTATAGCATTGCCCCCAGGAGTAATGTCGGTGTCACCAGGGCTAACAATATGAGCGTCGATGTCGACGTTGAAAGGAGGCGGAAGAATGCAGAGAGGTTGAGAACCTTGACTAGGAAGGTTCAGACGAAGTAATTGCTTACGAGCTAGCTTATCATACATGTATATTTGCAAGTATGAGTACTATTAATAGTAAAATACATAGGCTGTTCAGGCACTGGTAACTGGCTATATATGATGTCCCCAATTTGATGGCAATACCCGTCAAATGTGACTGCTGGGGATGATTGTGAACGACAAAGTTACGTGCAAACAAGGACCAACAGCATATATGTAACAACAATTGTGACAGAATGAATGTACCTGCTTGATCGAGTTTCTCGCGAACCGAATCGCACGACGAGCAACGCCGATTCCACCTTTGACTCTTTGCTTTCTGTCCCTTCTAATATTTTCTTAACCTGGTTGCATCATCTTTGAACATTTTCCTTCTCATATCATTTGGGAAATAATCAACCTTTTCATCTCCGAGAACTGGTGGGTATTCGTTTTCTGTATTTTGATATTTCAATAAAAGGTTGTCAATCAGGTAACTCGTCTCGCAATTCCTCCCTTCCCGGCCTAATTTAGATCCTTCTTCTTCCTCTTTGTGCCTGTCATTTATGCAGCTCCTCGTTAACATATCTTATCTCCTAGGTCGACGTAATCTGCTATATTCTTTGGTTGGTGACCATTCCAATACGACTCTCCCGTTTTTTTCCGACGCTGATCTACTTACTGTACAGGCCCTATGGACAATCCTCAGCACTACCAACCCCTATCCCATGCCTTGAATCCTCCTGTCAATCCTCAGCAACCAACATTCACAGCTGCTATATTTCAAACAAAAACTCCGACTACAGCACCTGTTATGGGTGAACAGGACGATGAGGATGATGAAGAAGGCGATGAGGATGAGGAGGATATTGAGGAACAGTTGAGTCGGCCGGAGCCAGAGACTCAGCCGAACGTCTCACCTGCTCAGAATCAAAACAGGTGTGATTTTCTTTGACCTCCATGCACACGCACACACACCCTCTCTGTCTCTCTCTCTTTTTCTTTGCTTATTGATTTGACGGACAGTACCGAGGATTCTGGATCCTGTAAACAAGACAATTCGCAAATTGGTCCAGACACTCAGGAGCCAGACCGGAAGCGCCGTCCAGGTAGGCCTCGTGGCTCCAAAAATAGAAAGACTCGTGTCGGATCTTCAAGACAAGAGGGGGGTTTCTATTACCAGGGACAACTGCCATCTTCCGTTGGACCTCCTCACCTTTCAGATATCAATTCTCAAAATCATCAGTACTATGAATTCCAGTGGCGTGTTCTAAATCTCTGCGCGGAATTTTATGGCGCTGCAGAAGAACTGGTGGTCGGTCGCAATCATTATATTTGTTTTCTTACTCTCTCCTTACCCGTCTGTGTAGAAAGCAACGCCTCCGCTGGTTGTTGCTCAGTGTTATCATATGGGTCCGAGCGTCAAAGTGGATCCATTAACGATGTTGTCGGAAGCAAAGCGTGTGTGTGATATACTCGTACGTAGATGAAATAGCGTTTTCATGAGGGTTTTTGTATTCTACTGATGAGTGCATTTTTTCAGCTAGCTAATCCATCCCAGCTAGTATCTCAGCCTCCGCCGCAGATGTACACTGGGGTTCATTTCTATCCTGCGAGTGCTTTATCAATGCCTCCCTCCGCTCCTTCATCCATCAAGCCAAATACGACTCCTATCATCACCAATCCTCAATCGTTTGTAGTCCCACTTACAGCACAACCGACTGGATATCCTCATGCTCAGTATTCTGTCTATGCACCGGGACAATACCCCACTACACCATACTACCATCAGTACTATACAGGCACGTATTATCCCCCGCCTCCGCCTCAGCCTCAGTCTCAGCCCATCCCCGCTGCGCAACCTCCACAAACATCCACACCCGCTGTGTCAGCGTCTCCTCCTGTATCAACAAATGTCGCTACGGGTACAGTTGGAGCTTGGTCTGATGAGGAAACTGAACGATTGAAAAAGCTTGCCGAAGACTGTAGATCAGTTGGAGTTGCAGGTGAGATAGATTGGGACAGGGTTGTCAATCAATGGGGTAATACAAGAACAAGGTAGACGTCTTCAGAATAATCTCCATTCTATCAGCATTTTGATCGATAGCTTCCAGACATCAGATTCTGATCAAGGCAACAAGTCTAGGGCTCAAGGAGAGTTCTGGTCGCGTACCGAAGCGACGGCGCGAAAATGAAAATGAAAAGGCTCAAAGTCCATCTGTGGCCGACACTCCTGCTACACAGACCATTACTTCTACTGTCAACTCGGGAGCCTCATTTAATACTCCGTCTCCTCCTCCTAGTCAAGCATCAACGCCTGCTGCTTCACCTGCATTGAAACAGCAGCAAACGACAACTTCGAAGAATTTGACGAGCACAACACCATCGCAAGCACCCCAAAGCGCGACAGCAACTACAGCAACATTAGCGATGCCTTGGTCATTGTCGACGATACCAAAAAATACTCCATCTCCTATCATTGGTGGATCTTCAACTGTTAATCAAGATCATCGGACGAGCTATTATTGCCCGCGACCGGTCGATAATACACAGAGGACGGCGACGCCTCTAACGCTTCATCCGTATATGTACCAACCGCCGCCCAATAATGGAGTTACAAAAAATGTGAGAGAAAATGGAAAGTAGCCATTGTTGTTGGATTGTGTACATGCCTGTATTATATCTACTTTTCATGGGACTGACTATGAGTTGATGACCTCTTGCTGTGACTTGTGCTGTCTGTTTTATCTGTTGTCGTTTCTGTCTGTAATATTTATATTGCTTGGTCTGTCCTAATGGCTTAAGAGACCAAGCAAATGTCCGAGAACTAAAAGTTGTGACAGCTTTTGGGATGACAGGATAAGATAAGTTTGGTGGGATTTGTGATCACATGTCTCCTTCTAATGTCTTCTTCATTACCTCAACAGCGGACTGCCCGAAATACAAAGCCAGTCCCTTCTCCTTCCGCGCCGGTAACTCCGGCGTCAAGCTCTGTGAATCAAACCTCCTCTACGTCAGTCACAAATTTGCCAGGTCGTCGAGCTACTACGCCCAGCTCACCACCACCTATGCAACAACAACCACCGCAACAGCAACAACAACAGACGCGAGCAAGAGATTTGCTGAGAAAGCATTATGGATTGGGGATGGGAGTTCCAATGTCTTCAGGAAACGCGATGAATCCGATGAATATGGGTAGGTTTTTTGCTCTGAGATCTCTGATGACTTTTATATTTTACCTTGTTATTTTGTTTGATACTTTAGATTCCAATGCATTTGATGCAAAGTCTTATTATGAGCAACTCATTATGACATCCTCGCTTCCAACGCTTATCAAACGGGAGAACGATTTAATCACGGGTACTTATCTTTCTTTTTTTCTTGCTTTACTTCGATGTGGAGGACAAAGAAAAAAGCACGAATTTAACTGATGAAAGATGTATATATATACATCTATATACAGAAATCAGGGAATTAGACAGTGAACGACAGTCGTTGGTGTATAACCATCATCATGAACTCGTCGCTGCGAGTGATACCATTGCAGCTGTACGATGAACTCTTTTTTTTGGCCTATTCTACGCTGACGAGTTTTGTGGTCAGATGAAAAGTCGAGCAGAGTGTCTGGATTCTGATCTCGATCTTCTTCGTGCTGCATTTTCAGAAATATCTCGCCTCGCGGCTGAGGTATCTACGGAGCCTACGGAAGAGAAAAAGAAAGATTGACCAATACTTGCTGATCTGATTGGGTACCCTACACATGGTGCTTGAGAAGTATGTTAGAGAATATTTCTCAATTCTGGAAATGATTCTTTTTCTATCGTAGATTTTTTAACATTGGACTAAGATGTGAGAAAAAGAATTGTATGTAATGAATTGAGCTTTTTCAAAAGATCCCTGAGCAAAAAATGAAGAGAGAAAAAAAGCAAATAGCCTCGGAATCTTCCTTTGTGTACACATGACATATAGAAGGGCGTGACGAGGCATCATCCAATTTTTATCCCGCTCAAAAGTAAGCAGATGTTGGAATGGATCGTTATGATGTTTTCGAGCACAGCACACCGTGCTAGCCTAGCTAAGGAAAAAAATCAAAGCTCCCGTACCCTGATGCAGGCAAAAATAAAGACACCTAGTGACTAAACAAGAGCTTTGACTGATCTTGTGACATGAGATTCAAATTTACGTTTACGCTCAAATATGGGTCCCAGACGAAAAGGGTCCAATCCTTGACAGAAATTTGAGGCCGCGATGAGAATAACTGAGAATAAGACC
>Ga0153951_1000090_pt1 | contig 30104 bp, 37 predicted proteins | sample TSNJ035MetaG_FD_102278 | JGI IMG/M metagenome (GOLD analysis project Ga0153951, IMG submission 102278) | Attine ant fungus gardens microbial communities from New Jersey, USA - TSNJ035 MetaG | ecosystem: Host-associated > Fungi > Mycelium > Unclassified | place: USA: New Jersey, Wharton State...
AAGATTATGATGATAAAGAGCCCTATCGCCATTCCAATGCCACGTCCTACATTCAGCGTCTCTTCTCCGCGAGCTCGGCGAGCCTCTCTCTCCTGAGAAAAATTAATGAGGACCTAGATGCCGATAAACATCCAATCGACTCTAAAGAATGTAAGAAAAAACCTTGACTAATAATGGTCCCATCAATTGAGATATATCCCCAACAACCTTTCGAGAGATCGATCAACTGGTCCTTGAACCGAAACAGTAGCGTACCTTGATAGCGCCACCACTCCAGAAAAACCTGCCCAAAGTGTCGTTCAGGGCGAACGCCAGGCTGGGCTTCTTGAGGCCTGTTTTCTCCCGCCACTCCCTTTCAAAAGAATCAAACGTTTCTTTAAATCCAGTACCATTCCTGAGGGAACGAATACACCAGATAAATTTCCGAAACAAGGTAGGCTCGATTTCTCCTCTACGAAGTGCTTCATTCCATTCTTCAGCTGCGCTTTTCCTTTTTTGCCAAGATTCGTCAAGCTTGGCAGAAAGTGTCGCAGCAGAGCGCGATTCATCCACTGTCCACAGATCAGAAGCTTGCAAAGTACGTTGATATCCAAGTTTCTAAGTCTTTGACTGAGTATCCGACAAATTAGCCAAGAAAAATAACATACCATTAGGGGAGTGACCCACGTGTATGTGAATATCGTGAAAATATTTGCATATGCAAGAGGAATAACCTAGTCTTGGTTTCAGTGATGGCCTCCGTTTGGCTAACTGCCGACATACTGGTGCGCTGTTAAGAGAGCCTGGGGAAGGTGGTGGAGGGTCTTTGGGAATCCTAGTCTCTTTCAACACAAGGCATGCGAACGTGGACTAGCAACTCACCACAATTGCCACCAATACTTGCGATAGTGTATAAGTTCTTCACCTGCGTCCAACTCAACTGCATAGTTATTGCCAAGTTGTGACGGTTCGTCCGCTGGATAGGACTTGCCACTACTGTTCTGTTCCTTCGACATCTGCAGGATACAAACACGAAGACCTGCCAGTGGAAGCCATATGGCATATGTACAGCAAATATACCAGAACGTAAGGCATCGAAGATCTCAAGCTCATAGTGGCAGATGGGCCAAGAAGAAACGGCAGGGTGTGGCAATTTTATTTTTCTCATGATCTACAAGATAGCCCGCAGTAGTAGCTTGTAAATGGAGAACGAGCCAGATGACAGTTGAAGAGAACCAAATGGTCAGGACACTCTTGATTGATTGCCGACAACGTCACAAGTCATTCCTTGTGGTCTGATCCCCAACATCCTTAATCTGATTTGGTGCTCTGATTTTCACTCCACAGTACCCCGTTTGTTGCGTGAGTTCCATCTTCACATGTACACCTCGACATTTTTTTCGATGTGAATCTTGGGAGAAATTTAGGTCCTTATTTTTTGTGAATCTCATTCGGCCATCTCCTCATACGTATTGGTTTTGTAGTTGTTATCTGGCGTGTAAGCTCCCAAATTGTCATTTGAACTTGGTGCACTGTTTCTACCTGTTCTCTGGTCCAGTCATGTCGTTATCAGAATTCACGATCGGCGCCCGCGCTTTGCCTCCTGCTGAGCGTGCTGCCCTCGCGAGCACCGCTCGTTTATTGTCTTGCCTGGTTACCGAATCCTGTGTACGGGCATTGTACTTTCCTCTTGTGGGCTTTGAGGCCACCGGCTTTGGCATAATCCTAAAACCTGAGACTCCTCTTACTCGTCCTTACACCAGCACAGATGTCTTAGCCGTTCTCCCTCTTCGTCATATTCCTATCTTCAAATATGATGGCCAGGATGCTAGAGAAATTGGCCTTCTGGACCCCTATGATATGATGCCATTCATTCTAGAGGTTAATGTTGCTCAAACTGAAACTGACATACTCAAACTGAATCCAGTAAGTTTGGACTGTTGTACCCTGAGCCTCTACTGAATCCCAACTTTGTCAGCATCCTGAGCTTACTAGTGCAATTGTGGACGATCTCCAGGCAGCAGGTTGGAACATACAAAATAATTTAGTCTTCGTTCCGAATAAAGGTCCTTTGAGTATATGGAACGCTTTTGCCGAAGCAATGAGTTTAGACCCCGACATAGTCCTTGATATCAGCCAGGAATTCATAAGTGCAGTGAAATGGCAGAGTGAGTAATCTCTTGGTATCTGACCGTGTTTTAATGACCTTCATCTAAGCTTATTCGTTCGAAAATCCCCCTCCCGCTCCTTCATTCGAATCTCCGAGCATCGATTGGGAAGAGTCCATTGTAGAAGGCCATCCCACGCATCCAGTGAGACTTGCACTGACAGGTTGACGTTATCCACACTCGGCTCACATCAGGACAGATGCATAAGACACGTCACTTCTTACCTCCTCTTCCGGACTTTGTTCCAGGTGCCTATGATCTTTACAATCCAAAACTTCGGTTTATCGCGGTACCGAAGAAAGATTTGAAAATCACCTTCAATTTTGAAATCCTGAGCAGTCCCTTATTGCACGCAGCAGCAAAGAATGCCGGGAAACCCTTGGTGATTCCAGACGGCCACATCATAGTACCCGTCCACGAGCTTCAGGTACCTCATATAAAAGATAAATTCCCAGATCTCCAAGTATACTCCAATGAATATAGACTTGATCTTCGAGCCCAGCAGAGCATCCGGTGAAGTGTAACCTCCATGCACATCGCTTGCAAAGCTGATCAGTGCTTTAGCTCGGTTATTGTGCCAGGTGTCCTGCACGATATCTCCCTCAAACTTGGTGTAGGGATCAAGCTTACGTCTGCAGTCCGCACCATTTCACCCGAATCAGCGTATTTCGGCCCTCGTTTTTCTTCTACAGTTGTACCGATACTGGAACTCGATCCAGAAGTTGTCACTGTGGCCAAGGAGCTCGCAAGCATTGTTTATAATCATTCTGACGGAGAGATTGCGAAACATTGTGCGGCCATTATCCGTGAATGTTATGAGAATACCAGCGAGGAGAGGGGGGAGAGGCTCATCGTCTGTACTTCTCTGGTTGAAAGTGGACACGCGGGAGAAGGGGGCGATATTCCACCTGTTATTCGCATTTTTGGACTCCACACCGAGGATAAACGAGTCGAATGGCTTGATAAGTACGTCATCTCCAACAATGATCAGATAATCTGCCCATGGTGTGCAGATTTGTGTCTGTATTCTTCAGGGCTTTTCTACCTCCTATTTTAAAGAATGGAGTCGCGTTCGAATGTCACCCTCAAAATTGTGTGGCACGTTTCGATTTGAAGACCAAGGAACTCAAGGGGTTCATCATCCGAGATTTTGGTGGACTCAAGATTCACCCTCCCACTCTTTATGAAACCACCGGGGTTGAACTAGACGTTGTTGCCGGACACTCAATCGTCTCAGAGAGTCTTGATGCAGTGTACGCCCGAATGTATCACACAGTTTTCCACAATCACCTTCAGCAGCTTATCCGTGTCTTGGGGTTGCATTATAATGGTAGAGGCTGGGAGATTATTCGGAAAAACCTAGAAATTGCCATCCCAATCTCACATCCTCTTTGGGAGGCATGGATGTCACCAGAACGAAAAACACTTCCCGGAAAATGTTTCATGAGAATGAGGATGTCAGGCATGTATAGATTCGTGAGTATTCTTCATTGATCATTTAATAGACAACCACGCTCAAAGATCTGAATTAGCACCTACATGGCCCGTTTCCGAACCTCATACATTATAGGGGTGTGAAAGAAAATACTCTTTCCCAATAAACGATTGTTTGCTGGGGTTAAAGATTACACGCCAAGAGAATAACTGTAACTTTACTTTATTTACGTTAAGACGTTTATAACGTCATTGGTTCAGTTGGCACACCGTGGCTTTCAGAGAGCAGGTCGTGTACACGAATGCATTAAGTCCGATTTGATTCTGATGAGCACCCATCCTCTCTTGATTTGGGATACATTTCGCTTGAGGATATCTTCACCAGGTTCAGTCGACCGTTGCCGCACTTCTAAAATCTGACAAACTTATGTCAGCTGTCCAGGCTTATTGGCCACAGGTGCATTGAATGGGGATGTAACTGTGCCAAGTGCACAGATGATCAGGAGGGCAATTGGACTTCCGCCACACCAGAATATTCGATGACATGGCGAGTGGGACATAGCATGACATCTCCAGTAAATCTGATAACATCCCTCACCAAACTGCCTTCTTCACGACGAACCACTCCGTGAGCAGTGACTGAAAGAATTCTATCCTTCATAAAGCATTGACATCTGCTGCTGTTAGAATCAAACTTCCTACAAAGTCTTTGAAGATAGTAGGATCTTCAGTCTACGTCCATGTGGGTCACTCAGCTCGGTGGGGATTGTCTATATAGAATAGGACAGCCAGCAATAATTCTTGCCCCATGAACGGGCCTTCATGCTAATGTCCCGCTAGTGTCCCACGGTCTGTACTCACCAGTCTCACAGGTACCACGAATAATGCAACTAGTCCCACGGGTACTAATTGGGTGTCCCGCAGTGGACAGAAGAAGTATTCATTGTCGATGCGATCAGTCGCAATCGCAATATATAACCGATTTCGGTCATCCCGTTGTCAGCGCGATAGATGCTGAGTCTTATCAGATAAGCCTCTCCACATCTAAACTCCACCCCTTGTCAGTCTTCTCAAGTTGTAATCCACAGCAGCGGCGCAGTTGCGGCCAAGATACCTGGATTTTCTCAGGTTTTCACAAGACAAAAGGGGCTCAAGCTCCCAAGCATTTTGGTCTGTTGGTTGATCAATCTTATTTATCATGATTCAGAAGCTTGCAATCTGACTTCCACGCGAATCGTCATACGATAAATCTGAACACAAACTGAAATCGGTGCTGGTGCTAGTTTCAGTATTGACAATTGACCTGAGTCATCAAGTAGCCATTTTCAGGTCATATTTTGTCCGCCGAGATAACTCCAACGTTGCCACTGCTCGTTCACGCATTTATAAAGCACTGCACATCCATCCTCGATATTCAGACTTGTCACCACTTCGAATGTCTTCAGGTTATCATCTTCCTCCACCTGAGCATGCCACATTTGCGGTCATCTCTCGCCTTTTATCATGCATGGTCACCGAATCCTTGCTAAGAGCATATTACATCCCTCTCCCAGGGATACCAAACGTTAGCGGCTTTGCGGTGATCCTTTCCACCCACTTGATATCAGAGCAGCCAATCATCAACCGATCCCTACGACCTCGCGATGTTTTTATCATTGTTCCGCTGCAGAACCCTCCTGCGTTCGGTGAAGGCGCCCATTCTAGGCATGGACATCTCATCGGACTCCTGGATCCTCTTGATATGTTTCCTGCATTTTACGAGTTGACCGAACATTCTCCTAATCCCAACTACGTACGTTTTCTAACGTCAGGATACGGCCTGGATACTGACGTTAGGTGCCTTCATTACTTGCGTAGGGTAACCTCAAGGTGGCTATCATTGATTCTCTACTCCCATCAGCCTGGGAACTCGGTAAATGTCGTGGTCTCCTTGAAGTTGATGATCCTGTCCACCTCTGGCGTAAATTCGTGGATGGCGTGATTATTCAAGATTCTCTCAGTAATATTATTGAAAATGAGTTGTTGAGCTCATATGAATGGCAAAGTAAATTTTTTATCGAAAATTTCGTGGTATATTCCTCACCATGATCTTTCAGAGCATTCTTTTGAATATCCTCCCGCCCTACCAAACTTGGCCTCAGCGCTAATCGAATTTGAACAAAGTTTAGTCGCGGGGCATCCAACTCATCCAGTAATTAGTTTCTGAAAGCAAGTTAGTCGTCACTATATTCTAATCGTCCCAATAGATGCATCGCGCTAGGATATTGGACTCCGCATCTTCTGGGTACGACTGGCTCCATCCGAAGATTCGCTTTGTTCGAGTACCGAAATGTGATCTGAATTTACACGGTGACTTTGAGGAGACCTTTTGGCAGTTAGCGGAATTAGCTGCATTTAAAGCCGGCAAATCACTTGCATGTGACAGACATTTTGTATTCATGCCAGCCCACGAGCTACAACTCAGCAATATCAGCAAACGTTTCAAAAACGTAGAAATTTTGCAATCCAACATATATTTGCCGGCTTTGGCGCAATCCAGTATCAGGTATGGTAATCCTTGAATTCAGACAGACCTGGGATCTGATAGCTCGTGTAGAACGGTTTCGCTTCCCGATCTTCCCGGGAAGTCTCTGAAGCTTGCTGTTGGCGTGAAGATTTCCTCTTCTCTCCGTACCATATCCCATTTCACGGCCGATTTTGGCCCTCGGTTCTCAGCTCAGGTCATCCCGAAACTTGCAATTGACCCCGAGATTCTTCACATAGAAACTGAACGGCAGAGTGCTGTGTACCGTGATGACGATCCCGAATTAGTCAAACACTTCACGGCAGTCATTCGTGATGAATACATACCTAAGGAAGGAGAAACTATTATCGTAGTCGCTGCGCTCCTTGAAACGGGCCATCGTAACGTTCCAGCTGGCAAACCTGCAGTCGAGCACCTCTTCAAACTTGATACCCAAGAAAAACGGGTAGCCTTCCTAGATCAGTACGGCAGTTCGATTATCTTCAGAACTCAACTGATGGTTTCCCTCCAAAGGTATATCGACGTTGCATGCAGAGCACTGCTCCCAAGTCTCATCCGGAATGGCATCGCGCTCGAGGCTCATGCACAAAATGTGGTGGCCCGCTTCGAAACCTCTACTGGAAAGGTTTTAGGTTTCATCTATCGTGATCTAGGCGGTCTTCGCATCGATCCGCAAACTCTAAAAGAGTCCACTGGTGTGGACTTCCAGTTCCTTCCAGGGCATTGTGTTGCAACTCAGACTCTGGAGGAAACGTTCCCTAAATTCTATCACACCTTCGTCCATAACCATATACAACGTCTGATCCGGCTTCTAAGACTTCATACCAACGGCATTGGTTGGGAGTTACTGAGGAAGCATATGGCCTCGGTCATCCCGCGGGATCATAAATTATGGGATCTTTGGATGGACCCGGAGCGCAGGCGAGTTGATTCAAAGTGCCTGATGCGGATGAGAATGAAGGACTCTTATCGGGATGTAGGTCATGTCATTGCTGCACTCAGGTCCTCCAAACTGAAATATCACAGATGGTTTACAGTCCATACGTCAATATGATTCAATACCGTCCCATCGCAACCCCGGACAAGATTGTTGTCCATTAACCAGAAATTTTGCACATCGATGTGCAAACTATTGGACTTTGGTTAATATTTAAGTGTATATATGTAAAGTAGCAATTTATATAGATAGACTTGAAACCCTTGGTTAGGGTTCCAAATTAATTTTGTGGTTACCATTGTTGTCCAGCCATACTGCTATCTGATCTCTTGCTAAATGCCGACACATTGATATTGAAGACATACAACCACGTCTGTCAGCGCTCTACATTCAAAGCGGATAGTTTTTTCTCCCTATGCCATTATGTCTCAAGAACTGGGAACTTTAATTGTCGTAGTTCTCAAAGCTAGAAACCTGATCGACAAACATTCCTTCTATAAGCAAGATGTCTTCGCTCAGGTGTCACTTAATGGCATGCATCCCTCTTGTTTTTCAACGTTTCTTTCTTACTGGGACTGTCAATAGATACAGTCAAGAAGACCCCTGTCGATGTAAAAGGTGGCCAGCATCCTGTTTGGGATTCAGAACTCAGATTCGCAGTACCGAAGGCGGTATCTGACAAGTCAAGAAATATTGAAGTTTCCTGCTTTGCTAAGGAGCGTCGGAACGACGATCTGTTGGGTAAGGGAACTGTGGATATCACAGAAACTCTGAAAGCAGGAGAATTTGATGGTAGGCTTGCATCTGTGCCGTAAGTCCCCTGATGTTGAACATCTAGATCATAGATTGGGTTAGTCTGAACATCGATGGGGTAGTTCGTGGAGAAATCTATCTGGAGATGACCTATTTTTCGTCTGCTCCAGTTCCACCCGCCTCTTTGATGGATCGTCATGGGCAAGACATATCCAGGCGGCCTTCCAAACTGCCTCCTTCAGAACGCTTACATCGTCCCCATCAATCAAGTGTTTCTTCACAAGCTGACAACCATGCATCCAAATTGGCTTCTTCAGTAGGGCATTCTCTCCCGACTTCCTACTCAACGGGCGGAGATCCTGCCCTATCACTCTCAGGAAAAAGTCAATTGTTACCAGTTCCCGGCATTCTGAGGCCAGGAGGTGCTTTTAAGCATCAAGCTCCGCGCAATCCGACAAGTTCTGAACTTCCCTCGGTCCTTAGACCAGGAGATGGAAAATCACCAAAACCTCAATCTCCGAATCCAGCGCGTGTTGTAACTCCTCCTAGGCCCTACCGCCAGCCCCCATTCAATGAATTTTCCTCTCCAAATGAATTTGCTATTGCAAACCCTTACCTTTCTGCACTCTCTGCAGCTCCTTCATTCATTCCGGCAGTACCTCCTGTTAGAAATGACATAGTCCCATCGGTAGACTATTCCTCTCCTGCCGATATAGCGGCCTCTCCTGCTTGGGACCAATCAGACCTGGCTTCATCTAACCTATCATTTCCTGAGCCCGTGATACCAATTGTACCTGAATTCCACGCTCAAGCTGAATCATACCAGGATATCGGGTGTCAGCATGCAGCTCAAGCCAGATTCTCTTCTCCAGTAAATCAATACTCTTCTCCCCGTTATCAGGTTCCTCTTCCCCTACCTCAAGATATGGGTGCTGATATCAGATCGAGCCCTCCTGGTTCCCAACTGCCAGAGATAAACTCGGAGGTACACTTGGAGGCATACCGGGAAGCTAAGGAAGATTCTGCTGAACGTCATGAGCAGGAACAAGGAGACCTTGCATTGGCACTAGAATTAGATCGGGAATTGAATTCTTAGATGCTGCATGAATGGTCGCCATCAGAATAAGTGATTGATTGACTAGGGTTATGATGCCAATAAATTATGATAGATTATCAAATATCCTAAATCATATCTGAGGTTTGTCGAGGCGCTATAAATTTCATACCCGACCATGCGCCAATGAAGGGTTTTCGCGGAGTTTTTCCCTCGTGAGTTCACCATCTGCAACCCCTTTGGAGAGCCGTAGATCATAGACGAACGTAAGAAGATAAAATGTGAAGCCGAAAGCAATCACCCATTCCAGAACAGCTGTTCGCAGCATCATGAGCGGAACAATCTCGACTGCAGGATCAAATTACTACCCACCACCAACATCCCTACTTTCATAGAGTGTTATTCCAAATGCGATAGCCAGGCAGATCAAGATAATGGCAATGATGGCCTTGGCGACATAGGCATACCGCAGTTTCCGCGCTTCAACGAAATCCTTGCTCAACCAACGATACTAATAGATATGAGATAGTGCCCATTTCATCAAATAGCGGAAGCTCACTTCCAGTATAGTGAAAATGGCACTCAATGCAACGCCGATAATGAACACCAGAAGAAATGCACGATGCGCACTCGAATATCGTTTCGTATCGAAGATAGAAAGGAGAAGTAGCCCGAGGCCTCCAATAAAGGAGCCTGCCATGGCAAGAATGCCAAGCACTGTTTCTCGCCGGCGTGTGTGGGCCACCAGACTGCATGGACAGAAATGAACGTAAGAGGACCGCTGCTATGGACCAAGATCAATAATTTCACCGTCCCGTGTGTCTGAGGACCCTTTCCACTACAAGAGTGAGAAAGAAGGACAAAGCAGTGATTGCACATCCTGCGATAAAAAGTGGCTTGAGGCCGCTTGCTCCGATATCGGATATATAGGCAATAGATCCTTCTTGTGACACATATCGCGGTCGACCCTGGGCTAACCAGACAATCAGCATTGCCCAAAGCATCCCTTATACTGAATGAGTTCTACAATTGCGAGACAATGTCAATCGGAGAAAACCAACCAAACCAGACGGCAGCACCAACAAGAGGTAGCCAAACATATATCCAGTGCCTATGAGGATGTACGACGCGACTAGAGTTCAGGCTATCCTCCATGCCAGGTCGAGGGCAAGACTTTGTGTGTAACACAACGCAAAATTATCACCTGAGTCTCGAGTTCTCCTAATCGACATTGACATTATGAACTTGGAGTTGACGTCATCGCCAGAGTTAAGGAGAGAAATATGAGGTTTCAAATCAGAACATATCCTGTTCTAGTCATACCCAAATTGGCAACAAATCTATTCTTACCATGCATTCCGTTTCCCGATAGTCGGGAGACAAAACATGCATATCTTGCTCAAGAGTCAGGATCTGTAGTAACAACTACCAGACCTGCAATGGACCCCATTTTTTTGCGCTTCACCGAGAAAGCATAGGATTGGCTGGTCTTGCTGTCGGGTCCGGAATGATGCAGCCACCCTCAAATGCTCAGTGTCCGTCCTTATACCTCAAATATGTCCTGCCCAATAGCTAATAATCTATTAGCTAGGTCTAGATCTCCTCCCTATCTGCACCTCAACCAAACATACATAGTGTGTGGGACTTGCAAAGCTCTTTTGTGATAAATTACTCAGCGTGACTGACTAATGAGGATAGTAAAAAGACAGAAAATCTCATAAGTCTCAACTACCGTGTTAGTATACAACAAAAGGCAGGCAAGGAATAAAAAGAAAGCTATCGAGATAAGGAAAAAAGACGTGGATCGTATCGGTCAGAGCAGGATTCTAATGGATCCAGGACCAGTGATTTAAGCACAAATCTGGGTAGGTACTGCTGGCCCTGGCAGATAGTAAGGTGAGGAGCCCGCGCCAGTAGTAGCCAACTTCTTGAAAATCTGGCGATACGTTCAACATCTGACTAGTAGAGCAAAATCAGTCACAAACCTGTACAAAAACATCGGATGATTGACCACCACTGACGGCCCACTTGCCGTCAATGACAGTGATAGGCACGCCCGTAATGCCTTTGGCACGGGCGGCATCCGCAACCTTATTTACTTCAGCTTCTAGCTCGTCGGTCTGGAAGAATGTCAAGGCCTAAAGAAGAAATAAAAATACGACACAAATTTCGCCCATCTTTAGTAAGCTGTCATGAGACCTGAAGGACCTCCACGAACCTCATCTTCTGACATGACCCCAACAGATTCTGCGACCTCTGCAAGGACCTTAGCATCTGATATATCCTTGGCATCAACCATGCTTGCATAGAAAATCGCTGTGATAAGTTTAAGCTGGGAGTCCTGACCACCGACTTGTGCTGCCTTGTAACACAGACGATGGGCGTTGGTCGTGTGGCCGATCATGCCGCTCCAAGTTCTATCCACAGATTAGTCGGTATGCAGCATTGAAACAGGAATAGGGAGAGTAGAACATACATCGGAATCGATTTTTCTTCACCCCATTTCGTGACGCATTGGCGGAGACTCGTTGAGCGCTCTTCACCTAAATGACAATTGTAGAACCTGAGGCGTTCGGTGGTCTCCCCGGGTGAGAGGCATTTGGGGCCTATGAGGCGAAAGGGCATGTGCTGAAATTCGAATTCGAGCGGAAGCTTCAAGGTATCTTTGCAATAGTTCATAGCGGCAGTGAGTTCATGCTGGACAACAAAACAGCTCGGACAGGTCTAAAGCAAACGTTAAAATTTCGAAAAGTGATAGGAGAAGGATACTTACAAAATCTGATATTACTGCAAGTTTAACCACGCGAGCGGACATGATAGTATGAGATGCAGGAGGGTGAAAGAATGCAAAACGAGAACGAAATGTTGGTTATTAAATACCGAGGGGTCAAATGCGAACAGGAGTATACATGGAGCTTGCCTGAGCTTACCAGAGCTGCTTGCTCAACCACGCTTATCTAAGCGACCTCAAATTAATCAGCACTGCTCCTGCTCCTTCAACTTTCATTACAAAACTAACATGACTACCATCTGTCGTATACAGTCCCGTGACCCATTTCTTTCAGCTGCCCGGAGCTAAATCAATGGATCATCATAGCCGAGGCCCACTGGCCACGTCTCCGGCTGTTCATAAACCACCACTGACATCTGCTCCTTGAACCAGTTGAAGTAATCTTTCTTCCGGAGCATTATCCTTGTCCGTCGGTCTATCCGCAGCCTCTGGATAGCATGGTGAAATAAGCTGCGAGTAGAAACCATGGCTGAGAGGCAAAGAACTTCGCTTGTGCCCAGCTGGCCCAAGGTAAGTGTGCGTAGACAAGGCCAAGGAACCCTGCTATCTGTCATGTCAACGGATATCGTCATCATCCGACAGATGGCTGGAATGAAGGGGTCCATGGTGAGTTCTGTGATGGAGGGAAATGCAAGGAGCAAATTTGTGGCAGCAACTTCATCAAATGAGCAGGCCACAACTGTCAGCTCTTTGACGGACGGGAAGACAGATGAGTGGAAATTTTCAAGTTCATATAAAACAAGGGACCTTAATTTTGGGAGCAATACAAGTGAGAGGGGGATATGTGGAGAGGTGCAGGGACCACAGATGCGAAGAGACCGCAGTAGTGGTAACTCGATCTGCTTAGTGACTTGAGAAGGATCGCGTGGATGATGAATGTGAAGTTGACCAAGAGAAAGGTTAATGAGGGAAGGGAGCATTTCTAAGAAGGAGACGAATTGAGAGGGCTCCATATAGTATCTTTCGAGCCCGTCTAGATCCAAAGTCGAAATCGCCTCAGTGGGTGGGGCCAGGTTGCCTAGAGCGATTCCTCCAAGACGAATAAGTTGCAAGGATGGTGCACCCTCAGAGAATATAGTAGGACATTCTCTAGGATATTTAGACCTTGGAGAGTTGTGTTCCTGCGACATTCCGATCAGAAGACTGAGATGCTCTAACTTGGGCACCGAAGAGCAGCGGAGACATTGCTCGATTGTGGCGAGATGGTCGTACTCTGTCACCAGCGAGAATCGGCGCCAGCGTTCGGAGTGTCCGGAAATGAGGGTCATAAGTGGTTGGATATCTGAAAGGAGGGTATCAACTAGAATATCAAGGAAACAGTCGTATGAACGTCTGAGGTAGGCTTCTAATCGCAACAGGGGGTGTCGGGTTCGTTTGGAAATCCTGATGTCGTTCCACAGAAGAGGTGTTGAAAGAGAAATAGCGCGCCAATGACGTGAAACATGAGATGCAACTACGCCAAAGGAAGGGCAGAAACTGGGAGCGCTTGCAGCCTGACATATGAGAAGGATATGGCTCAGGAGCTCAACCGGTAGTTTGGAGACCGATGCACGATGATTGATGAGTGTGTTGTATGCCGCTCTTTCACTACTTAGCCGTAGCTCTATCTCAGAAATCTCGCGGAGGAGTTCCTCTCTTCTAAGTTCCAGTCTTGAGATACGGTCAGCAGTCCTATTTAGTTCGGGAGACTGAATCAAAGTGGTCCTGGATGCCCCAGTTTCTGAGAGCTGGTCTTTAGAGTTCAACATTCAATCAAGTGACATTCACTCATTTGTCGAGCCAGATTCGTGCTATTTATCATTGACCGAGTTACCAAATACACAGGCAGTATCAATTTGGATGGGCCTTAGATAGGCTTGCAGTATGGATTGTATGGTAGCCCCATCTATTGACAAAAAGCTATCATGGTTCATGTTGAAGTAGGATGAGCGTACATCCAATATTCAGCAAATCACGTCAGTTTTTATTATCAGATACAACGTCATCTGAGACAATGACGATGTCTTAGATATATATAGGTAGAATCAACCTCAATCGTTGACCATATTGGGTGACGTTTGAGGTGAGTTTCGTCTCCAGATTGACTAGTGTATTATTCTCATACGTATCCTACAGACCTATCATGGTGACGTCTGAGACCTATCTCTCATATTTTTCATAGTTTTTCACATGCATCGTGAGATCAATAATCATCAGAAATTTTGAGAACCAAAGCTTCGAGCATTACCTGGGAATGTGTGGATGAAGGCCACGAAATACTCATATTAGAGCACAACCATCAATAGTTGTTCCCTGAAATCCAGGGATGGCAGTTCGTAAACAAGCAGGCGGCTGTCTATATACCAAAATCATGATGACAAAGAAAGTCAATCAGGAAAGATGTCAATGGTGTCATCAGGACATACTATACCTTACGGTCGTTTCGGTCAATTTTGGGTCCAGTTTTGTCATACTGTTGTTTCGACCATAAAAGATGTTGGTCCCCAGTTGGTATCTCCATGTAAGACATATGGCTAGTTACCTTCCTTCAAATTGAATGAGATTGTGTACCATTCGCGATGTTAGTAGCAAGCTGACTGATATTTTGCCTAAGCCGTTTCGAGTTTCAATTTCGTTAATTCCAAGCTGGGTCAAGTGTGTGGTGGCTTTCAGACAATGAGTTCACATTGGTGTATCTGTTTTCCTAAGTGAGATCCTCGTCAGGCAGCTGCTAGTACGGTCCACTGAATTTGTATAGTCTCTAATTAATACATGGCCATTGTAGAGTTCAGTCAGTCCACGAGTGACTTCCTGTGATTGGCTAAAGCACTGTCAGGAAGGATTTTTAAGCACGAATATCGCCTGACCCGTTTTTAGAGAGAATTGAAAAGCCTCTCTGAGTTCCTGACACGGGCCCACTCACACATCATCAGCCGATTGCCGATGTCCTTAGAGGGTTTCTTAGAGGAAAGGGTCGAGGAAGAACCATTTCCATGCCCGTTCAGTCAAATGAGTATGCCATACGATACTCCACCCACATCAAATACCCCTCACTACAATTTCTGTAGAAATCAAAACGGTCACGTGTCTGAATCAAAGTCCGCTGTATAGGTCTTGACGTCTGTTTCCATTTCCATTTTCTTTCCAGCTGAATACACTGACCTCTTTTTCCTTCGTACCTTTTCAGGCTGGCTAACAACGCCTCTTTTCAGTCCCTCAGCTTTCCTCGTCATTATGTCGACTCCCCATGTTATTGCATCTTCCTCGTCACATCCCGCACAGTCCTCGACTTCGCATGGCATCGTTGGAAACCACTATCGAGTAGGAAAAAAGATTGGTGAAGGCTCTTTTGGTGTGGTTTTCGAAGGTTTGTACTCTCTTTCCCCTTCCAGGTTTCCGCGGCTACGAATCGGATAGACGCCCAAAGGAATCTTATTGTATCATCCGAGTGCTGTGACCTGAAGCACAGCTGAATGCTCACCTGCCGAAAGTGCAGCCCAGCTTGTTCGCTGCTCTTGAGAAACTCCACACCATCTCACACCTCTTCTAGGAACAAAAATCTCGTCGGCTACACCTGTGGCCATCAAATTCGTCTGTCCACCTCTTCTTAATCCAATAATTCGATTAATGTCTAATCTAGGAACCACGAAAATCAGATGCACCTCAACTGAGAGATGAATTTCGATCTTACCGAACCTTAAATGGCACCCGTTGCGTTATTGTTCATGCTCCCTTCCTCTATTGTTTACTCATTTATTGCTAGTCGGTGTGCCTCAGGTTCACTATTTTGGTCAAGAAGGCCTTCACAACGTCCTTGTCATTGATCTCCTTGGTCCCAATCTTGAAGACTTGTTCGATATGTGTGGTCGCAAGTTTACCATCAAAACAGTCTGTATGGTCGCCAAACAAATGGTCAGATTAATATCTGCTCTCTCTGCATGCCCTCATCCGGTCCGGCGACTTCCAATTTGCCGCCTGAATGGTTGGCAGCGAGAATGCTTCATTCCACAAGCCGAGTTGCTGATTTCAAGGATATAGGTCACCCGTGTACAATCTGTCCACGAAAAGTCTCTCATATACCGTGATATCAAACCCGACAATTTCCTGATTGGTGTATCTGGAAGTAAGAGCGCCAACACCATTCACCTTATTGGTGAGTATAACACTACCTTTGATCATTTGTCCTCTTCGATAAACTCCAGCGGTCCTGAGTTGTCAAAAATGATCCCTCATCCTAGCTCCTACGTCATACTCAATATCTTTCTTGTCTCCTGTCTGAAACGTGGACCCTAACACCTGATGTTCTAGATTTTGGAATGGCCAAATTCTTCCGTGATCCCAGGACGAAGGTCCATATTCCTTACCGAGAGAGAAAGTCTCTTTCAGGCACCGCTCGTTACATGTCAATCAACACCCACCTTGGCCGTGAACAATCGAGACGGGATGATCTCGAATCTCTCGGTCACGTTTTCATGTATTTTTTGCGTGGAGGTCTCCCATGGCAAGGTCTTCGTGCCGCTACCAACAAGCAAAAGTACGAGAAGATTGGTGAAAAAAAACAGTCGACCTCTATAACCGAACTTTGCGAGGGTTTCCCTGGTATGAGTTTAACATATCCACTGTGCTGTCGCTCATCGTGGTCCTTAGAGGAATTATCTATTTATATGAATTATGTCCGTAAATTGGGCTTTGAAGAGGCTCCAGATTATGAGTTCCTCCGAGACTTGTTCACCAAAGTTTTGAAAACGCTCGGTGAACAAGAGGATGGTTGTTATGATTGGATGCTACTTAACAATGGCAAGGGCTGGGAGGCCAGCACTGTATGTAGCACCTGTATATTTGATGGCTATCTTCATTCATATTTTGACAGCAGAACAGTGCCTCCGCTGGGCATCATCGTGATAGGCGTGAACGCGACCCTGTTCACCGGCGACCCTCTCGGCCAGTAGCTGATGCATCCGCCAATGGCATGGTACAACTCACTCCTGTTCCTGCCGCACACATCGATCAAAAAAGACGGAGACCAGAAACGCGCGAACGTGACGTCAGTCGTGATTTGAGTGTCCAGCCCATTGTATCGCCCAGTCGCAGACAGAGCCAGCGGGATTTCAACCTCAGCAACCAAGCTGTCGTTTCTCAGCATCCCTACGCTTCGGCACATGCAGGCACGAATTACCGAACAAGTATTGGCCCGGGATACGGACGTCAATCTCCCAGCGCTCAGGTTATGTTGAATGGCAGTGGACTTCAAATGAACCAATCAGAACCTTATCACCCCTCACCAGCAATTAAACTTCCTGGAAATTCACGAGACAATGTAATGAACCCCGGAACCAATGCGCAGAATGTCAATGGCACAAGGATGGGAATGTATGACCGAGATCATGGTGATGATGGTGGCCACGGTCGTAAGAAGGGCCTGCTGGGTATGCTCTGTTGTCGAGCATGATGTATAATTCAAAGTGGTTGCATCTAGGCCAGTGCAACTCGTCGTCCACCTATTTTTTGAGGACCATCAATACAATCAGTCTCACACATAGACGCCAAAGCTGGACATTATCCTCCACATTTTTCGCCCATTCTACTTTAGTCTCGGAATCTGCATAATACCTGCCACGACCTTTGATGCTTATGTTCTTCTCAATGTCTATATATCCACACGCTGTTAGTTACTGTTTATTCTTTGGACCGGCATTTGTAATGCAGGTAGGTTTTGTTTGTGTGTCTAACTTGATTTCCTATTGTGACTGTTGATACCTTGCGATGTACTATGTAGTGTTTGCTTAATGCTTGAGAAGTCCTTTTATTGAACACATGTTTATTTGGCATCTCGTGACGCTTTTCCAATGCAACCAGCTATTTGTGTTCCGAATACATTCAACCGTTCAGTCGATCTTATATTTCGTCAAAGTGTCTTGCCTATATTTCATTATGACCAATGCCGATGAAATTAATCCTTCCCCCAAAATTAGCCGGGATCTGATGCGCGTTGCTGGTGTGCTTCAAGATATGCAAGACGCAGGAGAACTCCAGTCAATGTCTCTTGGTGTTCCTCCTGTTGCATTTGTCGCTGGCGGTCCAATGTGAGTAGTTTTTTCTCCTCTTGACCTCCCCAGACTTCTATGACTGGTGAAGAATATGTGACTCTGTTCTTCCCGGACACTAATTAGTACACCTAATGTCTTGGGTTTCACTAGGCTAAAGCGTTTCGATGAATCGACTATTACAAGCAGGAGAGGATCTCAAGCTGCTACACCCCCCGTGGCAGTGAAAGGAATCGGAGGGAAAGGTGCGTCGAAACCTTTAATCCTAGCATCCCAAACGTCGAGTCGTGTACTCACACAGTTGCTAAACCGGACTACTCGGACAACAAGATTGTACTAGCTATGGTATGTGGATTTTTCTTACTAGCTTGATCGATGGTTTCAACAGCGCCTGGATCGTCATCTTGCTCCGAGTCGATGGTGTACGGATGCATTAACCTCCTGTGGGTAGTACTCAAATGTGCATGGCTGATTTGATTACTCCAGGTTGGGTTGCCTGCCAGAGGCAAATCTTACCTCAGTAACAAATTGCAAATCTATCTGAATGTGGGTCTCCTCTTTACTGATGTCATAGAGATATTGATTCTGGGTAACCACACAGTGGCTTGAATACGATGTGAAGGTAGATTTTGGGTTCCGTCATTGTTTCTTGGATTGATCTTTGTTCCTCTTTGTCTGAAAGGTGTTCAATGTAGGTCAATTAAGGCGCACGAGAGCGCGGCAGCAGGCTGCTCAGTACGTCCCAATTCTGTATTTAGATTTTGGAGCTGAGATCGGTGTGTAGAGGTGGCATAAAGGAAGAGCACACAGCCTCCTGGTTTAGCCACGATAATCCGCGCGGAAACGAGTCTCGAGAGAAATTAGCTCAGGACAGTCTGGAGATGTTAATTCAATGGTTGAAGGAGGGCGGGAATGTTGGGATACATGGTGTGTCACTTCAATATGGATCGACGATTAACTTCATAAGTGGTGTAGATGCTACAAATAGTACTCAAGCTCGCAGGTGAGATCACTCTAGTTCACACGTGTTGATTCAATCGACCCATAGCAACGCTGACAGAGCTTGGATCGAAGAGCGGGTGAAGCAGGAAAAAGGTCTTGAAGTTATATTCTTGGAATCTTTCTGTGATGATCCCGCCGTAATTGCAGCTAATGTTGCCTTGAAAGTCTCGTCTGGAGATCCTGACTACAAGGACATGTCTCCTGAAGATGCCAAACGAGACTTCTTGCGTCGAATCCAAGAATACGAGAAAGTTTACGAAACTATTACCGAAGACCATCTGTCGTACCTTCGCATCGTGAATGTGGGAAGTAACGTCACTGTCTCCAATATCCATGGATACTTAGCTAGTCGAATCGCGTTTTATCTCATGAATCTTCATTTAAAACCTCGGAGTATATATCTCTCTCGTGTAAGTGGGATGATCGTTGTTTCTTCACTATGTTCTAAACCATATTAAAATTAAGCATGGTGAGAGTCAATTCAATGTGGAAGGGAAAATTGGAGGAGATTCCCTCCTCTCGCCACAGGGATTGAAATACGCAGATGCACTTCCTGATCTGATTACCGACAATATTGGAGATGCCCCTCTGACAGTGATATTTTTTTCTTGGAAGCTGTTTTTGCATGTCTCATTCCTAATCACAGGTTTGGACATCGACTCTTAGGCGTACGATCCAGACCGGCTCAAAGCTTCCTTATCCAAAGTTGACTTGGAAATCTCTGGATGAGCTTGACGCAGGTGTGATTTCATCTTTTCCCGGTCATCGAGCTACTGATTGGCTGAAGGGGTTTGCGATGGCATGACGTACGAGGTAAGCTGCAATTCCAGCTTTCGAGAAACGTCAATCTAATAATATTTGGGCTACAAGGAAATTGAGGTATGGCCGGTTGCTTACTGGAAAACTATTTTTACTAAAAATATATCTAGCAAGCCTACCCGGATGATTTCGCGAATCGTGACGAAGATAAATTCAATTATAGGTACAGGGGAGGAGAATCCTATCGCGACGTTGTCGTGCGATTAGAACCAGTCATTATGGAGCTAGAACGCCAGGAGAATATTTTGATCATTGGACACCAGGTGAGTGCCGAGTGCGTATGCGTTCTTTTGGTTAACGTCGTGCTTCGATAGGCAATTCTTCGTTGCCTGTGAGTGAACTACATGCCGTATCATCTGACTTGCATCTTCACATCATTTGAATTACAGATACGCATATTTCCACAGCTTACCTCAGGCAGATTTACCATATATCCAAATACCCCTGCATACCGTAGTCAAATTAACTATGAAGGCTTATGGTTGTGATGAAGAGAGGTGAGTTGCTCGGGTTTCCTTCTGTTACCCATCTGATTGCTTCTCAAGATATACACTGCCAATCAAAGCTGTCGACACACATCGGCCGAAACCGAATGGACCGACTGTGAAGGCGCAGCCCAAGATGGCTCGCCAATATTTCACGGAAGAGGAGGGATCCGCCATTCTCGACAAGAAAGAGTAGACAGTAATTCTACAAGACGATAAATTTCTAAATACAATCAACATGTAAGTCGCCACCAAAGTGGTCTAATCAAATAGGAGTCATCTATACAGAGCTGACCTCGGAGATCCAATTATATATAATGAGACGTGTGTTAGACAGGTGGAGACTGAGGGCTGTTTTCAGGAGAACTATATTTCATCCATAGGAGCAGAGAAGCTATGATGGAGCAGTATGAATAAAATAATGAATAAAAAACTATCGTTGATTCAGCGAGTTTGAAGATGTTGATGTAAGGAATAATTACCACTAGCAATGTACTGATATTCTCAGTGGACGGTAGTATGAATTAGTATTACTCCCAGTATAAAGAACAAGCAACCAGGTTTGAATGAGATACATCAGTCCTGCTGCGAAAGCTTTACTATTTCTCTGTGAATTCAGGAGTTTAGATTGTGATGGCTTTGAGATGAGTGTAGTGTTAAACCTATTTTCACTGCAAAAAAGTCTAATCTAGTCTAAGACAGAGTCTAATTTTCATTCTATACTGCAAAGAGAAAGTGCTTTGTACAACAAAGGATCAACCCTTCATTCGAGAGTAAGCTGACCAATGTCTCACCACCCAAGTGCATCTGTTTCCCTAAATAGAATATTTGGGCAAATAATAGCATGGTCTACTTGTGGCAACCCTGAAAGTGGCTGAAGCAATCATTGGTACACGAGTGTGATTTCCTGTGACTGGCTGAACTGAAAGGTTAATCGAATTGGCTGGAGAAATGATCTGTCAACGCCAGGTAGTGGATCATGAAGTTGTTCATCAAGCCGGGATCGGTGGAATATGTGGATGTCGGTTTCAGCTGTATACGTGGAGGTGGAAAAGATGAAAATTACTGCCTGTTACTGATCCGAGTTCCAACTATAGGAGCAAGCTATTGACTCTCGTTCCAACGAAGGATCATCAGACTTGAAGGCGCTGTTCGGACTACTCAGACAACAGACGGCCTCAGGGGGAGTAGACAGATAAAAATCAGCTGATATTTTAAGACTGTGATCGTACGAGCCGAATGTTTTGGGGAGGATGCGAGAACAAGAGGGTCACACCTGTGACAAACCCCAAGATATATATCTAGTTGGAAGTATATAGCTTGCTCATTCAGTCTTTCTGAACCCAAACATGTCATCTCTGCTCGCCAAATATCCATTGACCACCGTTGTGCAGGCAACAAAAGTCACTCGCCAACACACCCCTATCCGTACACTCCGCACCCCCTTCAGTGCTCTCAATCAGTCACGCGCCCGCAAGACTGAAGTACGGACGCCACCTTTTACATATGAAAAGCAATATGACTTTTCCTACGAACCAGTTGCAAATTCGTTTGGCAACCATACCTACGTCGTCTCACAGCCTGACACGACTGCAAGATATTTTGAAGTGCCTCATGGGGCATATTCTACATCGTCGCCCTACAAGGTGAGTTTGTGTCTAGTGGTGCTGCCCACGGGGACTGATGGCGAGAACAGCAGTGATATGATGTGCAACGATTTGTGATGTAGTTGCATTCCAGTATATTCCTTTGTGTATTTGTAGAGAGGTTCATTGGTTGGTCTAATTATATTTGTATTGTGTCGTTGGTCTGTTTGTTGAGGCATCTGATCCGAGAACATTGTGTGGTAGACGACCTTGTGGAAAAAACATACAACCATTACAAGTGTCAGGCTCAGCGCCTTGTCTCTCTACAATGACTCTTTTCATCCCTCTCCACGCCTCTTCCCCCTGTCCACAAACACCCCCCTTCCTCACAATCGCTTCAAATCCACCCGCTCAGCTCCAGAAAGTCATCCAGTCCATCCTTAAGGCAAAGCGCATCGTCGTCGTCTGCGGTCCGTACTCTGTGTTTTTCACTCAACATCTCGACACTCATCCTTCTCCCAGGTGCAGGCATCTCGGTCCAGGCTGGAATCCCTGACTTTCGCTCCCCTCGAGGCCTCTTTCAAACCCTCAAGCGTAGCAACCCCAGAGAGAGTCTTGCATCGGGCAAGGATCTTTTCGATGCTTCTGTCTTCAATGTGCGCCAACACCTCTTTTTGTGTTCCCTCCTTGTAGCCTTATCATCATTCCAGGCTACACACACCACTTCACTGTTCTGCCAAATGATCGCCCAGTTGTCTAGATTATCCCACGACGCCGAACCGACAGCCTTTCACCGCCTTCTACGTACTTTGGACGATCATGGGAAACTCTTGCGAGTATACACTCAAAACATCGATGCCATTGAATCAAAGACTGGTCTCTCCTTTGGTCTACCAGAATTCAAATATAGACGGGGAAAGAACAGATCCAAGGGCAAAGCTACAGACAATTCTCTGTCCAAGTCTATGACTACGCCTTCAGGTCCGACAAATTCAGGCTCCACTCGACTACCTTCACCTCCAGCAGAAACACCTCGGTGTATTCCTCTGCATGGGACTGTCCAGTACCTACACTGTCAAATTTGTACATACTCGTTCCCGCTACATGACCACCTCGCTTCTCTCGCCCTCGGCCGGCCTCCATCATGTCCTGAATGTACATCATTAGAGAGAACACGACGACTGATTGGGAAGAGACCACGTGGGATAGGAAAACTGAGACCAAGTGTCGTGCTATATAATGAGGAACATAAAGATGGTGAAGGTTTAGGTGAGATGGTCAGAAGAGACTTAATGGGTTCAAAGGGACGAAGCGGGGCAGATTTATTATTGGTTGTTGGGACGAGTTTGAGGATTCCAGGGACAAAAAGAATGGTCAGGGAGTTTTCCAAAGCTGTCAAACTACGAATGGCAAAAGAGAAGGAGGATGGTACACCCACGATTTCCGCATCATCCACACGTTCTTCGAACTGTGCTACCGTTGGCGAAGAACAGTTTCCAATGAAAGCCGTCTATCTGAACCTTGATTTTCCCGTACCGACACGGGAGTGGGAAGGTGTCTTTGATGTGTGGTTACAAGGAGATGTTCAGCATTTTGCTCAATTGTTGCGACAAGAACTCGAAATGCAGGCTAAAGTCAAAGAGTTAGCCGTCGAGAAGAAGCGGAAAAGAGATGAAGAGGCTACGTTCGTTGTTGCCAACACGGGATCGTCACAGTCATTTTCAATCTCTATCTCTGCCCAGATAACACCAAAACCTGAAAAATGCAAGGTCCTGAAACGCCGCAAGGTCGATGTTGTCTCTACTGTCAATCCGCCACCTTCACCCGAGTCACCGCTGACAAAGTCTCGTCATTATGGCGACTTTGACTTTGATGCTGATATAGAAGATGGCATGGATGTATCGTCTACATCATCTTTGCCTTTCGCAGGAGCTGCTTCTATCGACCAGCAAATGATTCCTGTCCCATCCCGCGGTCAATGCCGCGCCAACATCCCTCTCATGAAAACCCCTCGACCTCATGCCCATACTCAGACTACATATCAATATCCTCCGACACCCAAGGATACACCTCCTCGGCATAATCGGCACAAAATTTGTCGTTCAGACACCTCTCCTTTGTCTATTCGACACACTTCTATAACTCGCCTTAGCATCGACGAGTTACCCTCGTCCATTGATGCCATTGGAATCAGTCTGATGGAGGGTGAGACGGACGACTGTAACGGGTCGCCCGCCTCCTATACGCGCTCAACGCAGGTTAGAGTGTCCTGATCTTTGATCGTAAAACCTTTTACGACCAAGTTTTTTTCATAGATTACTTTTAGCATGATGTCGTAATACTAAAGTTATTGTACGTATTTAGTGTACTGCTGTAAAATGCTGCCATCATAATTGCATACTTCTCTCGAAACTCATTGATGGATACAAAATTTCAACTGAAAGTGGGTGTAACAAAGGTGCCTTCTGGATCAGTCGAACAAGTGCTATGAACTGGAAAGGTGTCCAATGCTCATACATATAGTCCTTTGCTTTCCCGGCGTGCATCAACTTCCACATGCGCATTCACTGCTACCTTGGGGCTCCACCTCTAATGGCAGCAATTGCGTCACTGTATTGTTGTAGAGCATCATCTGTATCCCTTGTTAGTATTCCACATCTTTTAGATAGAGGGTGTCATCCAAGAGCGAGGTTCCTTCCTCCTGATACCCATCAACCGATCCGTGACTCTCCAAAAACATGTACCGAAACACTTTCCCTAGCATCAATAGCCTCGTCCATAAACTTCTTTACACTACAAATGCATCAGTGCTCGGCTGGAGAACGAACGTAGTATAGCCACTATAGGAACAAGCAAATGAAAGCATTCTGGGTACTATGGGCAGTCAGAGAAAGCTTCCTTAGCATATGGTATGCACATGCTACACACAACACAATTGTTTGATGAGCGTCTGAATCGGAAGATATAAGAGAATTCGCATGTGTGTTAAGCTAGTTAGGCTATTCTTGCAGTTCAGATGAGATACCAGTTTGCTTATGATACGTGCCTGTTACAGGAATAAGAGAGAAAACAAGCTAGGTGAGAGATGAGAAGAAAGAAACAGGTCAATCATGTCCACTGGATCGCACATTCGTTGTGGCTATTGTTGCTGCCCGTTGATGCTGAACTACAACCATGGTTATGATGCACGCGGACAGATGTGGGTAAGAAGAAAAGCGGTGGAGGTTTGATTGGATATCATCTTGCTCCTCAAAAATACTACTGGTATCGATGAACAATCACACCGCTAGGTGCCCACTGATTGATATAGAACCGACATCATGAATGGATTTTTCTGCTACGGACTGCGAGCACCGTATAATAGATTGATGATCCAAAAATCAAATCAAATAGATTTTTCTGCAATTTGTCTGAGCTGCTAATTTGGTGAGAGGATAATGCCAGCCACAGCCAAGTTCCTTAGATTATCATAGTCATCCACCATCAATCATGAAGGATGAGACCGATTTGCCTGCCATCTTCAGCTGAAACCAAGTTCCAATGCGTTGATGATATATTTAGGGCGAGATCACAAGTCGGACCTTGGTCAGATACCATGACCTGCACGCAACAGAATAGAAAATCAGTACTTGATTTACCTGATAACACTCATGGGTATATAATGTCATTTTTACAAAGTATCTCCCACCTACATATCCCACCAAATGGCCGATGGTTATGGAATAGCGCCAGGATATCACATCCATGACCTGAAGAAACTGTTAGATGTACTTGTTTCACCTGAGAACACTTCAGGCATGTAACTGGACTCATTTTTCTAAGTTGCATACAAATCACTTCCCACCTGGATATTCCATCCAAGTGGCCGACGAATATGGGCTAGTGCCAGAAGATTACATCCATGATCTGAAGCAACTGTCAGATGTACGTTACATCCAAGGTAGGCTGTTCCCTATCCTATCGTTCTCGAAGCAACTGCTGAGGCCTTTTCAAGTCATTGTTGCTACCTCAATGGTATATGATATGATCCGTATTATTCCTCAACAGGTGAGACTTTCCATTTGTAAAAATGATTCCACATATCTTTTTTCTCCTAGGTTCAGCACCTTCACAGGCATGTTTTCAATTCAAACATGAAATTTTGGTCGACCATTGTCACTGACATATGAACACTCAGTCGGCAGTGGTCAAAACTGCATCTCATCTATTTCTCTGTCCCCATATGCAGTTGGATAACCATGATGTAAGTGTGAGTCCCCTATTCTTTTTTGAATTAGACAACCAATCCAAATTCTTAGAATGGATTTATGTGGTACGAGGAAAACCATCTGAAGTAAATCAAACGGATATCAATAACAACCTCACCAGGTGCTAATATATCCTGGGCATCGAGATCAGTAAGACGTTTCTCAATTCATTTTTAATTTTTAATTGACTAGCATATTTTAGTGGTATAGATTAAGCGTATTCGTTGCTTCGTCTGACCTACCCCTTTTCCAGGTGTATTTTTGGCAGGGCACTAGTTCTTGAGTGAGCTTTATCATGACTCTTAAGGACTAGAGTAGCTGATATCAATAGATTCATCACAATCTTGACTCTATTGGTAGTGAAAATTCTGCTAGTTCTGCGCCTTCGAGCAATCTGGAACAAGAATTTCATTGGTGAGAGAGATAAAAAAAACATGTGATAAGGGAATTGGTATATTGATCATTGGGATTCTAGTCATACTAATTCTATATCTTATAATGGCAGGTATGTTTTGCAGAATTTCATTTCTGATTGATAGAAATGACTGACGGCTGAAATTAGTCGAGGTCTTGGTAGGCTTCAAAGAGGGTACAATACTTACCCAATACTGATCTTATTTTTCAGGTTGCGATGTCCGTAATCATAGCAGATACATATTTCAATTCAGTTTCCGGATTGCTACTTCCTCTTCACGGTTGCTGGGACACGGCAACACATCTCGATAATATACAGAGCAGTCTCGCTAGTGCCTTTTAGTACGTGTTTGACATATTTTACTTTGGTAGCTTACACATTTCTTCTCACACAAAAAAGCATTATTAGGGCCACAACAGCAGCAATCGAATTCCTCTTGACCTTTATTAGGTTCATCGTGACATACAGAACACAGAGGGTTTTTGGCGGTGGACTACGCGACTGTATTTCTAACATGCAAACCTCCACTCGTTTATTATATGTGTTTTACCGCGATGGAATACTGTTAGCCGTACCGTAGGTCCAAACCTATATATTGTCGATTGAACTGATGGCCTATCTAATTCAGTCTCCTGGATAAGCCTAGACTAGAAAATGAGTATGCTAGCATTCATTCTTTTCAAAGTCTGCTCGATCATGGAAGCTGCTTACGCCTTCAATCCATCTTCAGATGAAACTGTTTTTAGTATTCTATCCTAGTACGTTGTTTGTGTTGCTGGTCTTCCCCTTACTCCCTCTCACGATCAGCTAGCTCTTCATGTTTCATTTATCCCTTTATTGTAAGCTTAAATCCCTCTTCCTTCTATCTCGATAATTACTACTGATTCTCCTGTTGCTCAGGTGTCACGGTTAATACTCAATTTGTTGGAAGCAAATTGTCCTTTGGACGAAAGTATATGTTCTAAGACAATGGAATCTTTGAGGTTCTATCATTCAGAGCCCAACAGGGACACTGAAGCAAATATTTCGCAGGTGACTGAGGAAACATATGTAGAGGAAACATAATGGATAGACGATATGATTCTGGATCACGATGGCTGGAGGAATCTGGGGAAAATGAAATATTACCCTTGTTATATTCACGTAGGCAAGCAAACAATGGAAATATCCGCCATCGACTATCAACAATTCATGAAACATGGAAATTGACATGGTCCTGATGGAGCAGCAGAAATAGGTAATTTCTTCCTGCATTGTCGAGCCCTTTGGTTGTCACTAAATATTCCACTCCTCCCCAAAAAACCTGGCAAGTCTCTGGCAACCTCACATATGCAAATGGAAAAAGCTGGTTTTTCTCACATCGGTAAGTCTACCACATTCAAGAATACAAGGTGTAGCGCGAGGCGTAAACATTCAAGGGCTGAAACTAGGTAGAAGATGTTGCATCAGAGTATTTTGATCATCATGACTGCAAGATCAAATCAGAGGAATTGATTATCATTGCGTGTGCTGGACTCAAAATATTGATCGGATCGAACACTAGACTCAGGACTCGGATCAAGTTCTTCTCTTGGTGATGTCGGAAGTAGACTATCGACAAAAGGGCATGATTGAGAAGAACAGCACAAAAAGTCTAAAACGTACTGGCAGTTCAACGACGATTTCAAAACTCAAGTTTACTTCAGAGGGAAACATTATCTGGTCTTGATGGATCGAGTGAAGAACCAGCATCTGAGCCGATGAGGACAAAGCACTACAGTCACTCGTATATCACTCAACAAGTCCCTGTCTCGTTCTGGATTGCCATAAGGACCCTCCCTACAGCCACTTCTAAAGGAGTGGAGGGGATTTATAAACGACGAGTTCTAGATGTGGATCAGTATTTGGTATCACATGATAAGGATATCTGAGCTTACTCTTAGCTTCTTGACGCCATCAGCAGAGGCGGGATGAGCGAAGATGAACACCCAGGCTAGGGCAAGCAAACCGACTTCATTAAGAGAGAATCGTACACAACCAGTCAACGGCACGAAAACGAACGTTCAAGAAAAGTAACATTAGGTCCAGTACGTGTGAGATCCACGAGATAGTCAGAAATAGTCATGAGAATAAACGAACAGAAGAAATTCCAGATTCTCAGCGTTGCATGACATGTTCACGCAGCTCTGCAGCTCGAAGTTGGGCCTTGAGGTAGTCCATTCTACGCACGAACCTCGCGTTAACGTCTTCCTTCCGACGTCTGATATCATTCAACTCTCTCATAGCGGACTCATAATCAGCCGCTTCAGGATCATCATCTGTATCATCCAGTGGCCCGTCCTCTTCGGCAATGTGATCAGCTCTGATTCCGGCTGAAAATTTGCGATCAGCTAGACTAGTCAGATGGTGTAGGTTTCCTACACTCTTAGGGCCGGGAGTTTGCGGATGACTATTAGCCCCGGTGCTCTGAGTCGAAGCAGATGACACGGAATTTTGCCGTTGAAGTGGGTGTGCGTGGGCACGAATGGACAAAGATGATGATGGGAGTGGGACTGCAAAGTTGGCATTGTGTGAGGGGGAAGGAAAGGAACGTGATATGGATATCTTGGAAGAGGAAGCAGCAGAATGAATGGACGATTGGTCAGCAACGGAAGAGGAGGTCGAGAGAAATGAGGGCTGGTGCTGCGAGTGAGCTCGGGAATGGTGATGACGGTGATTAATAATAGGTATTGAAGAGAGGGGAGGAAGGACGATGGAGGGTACTGGTTCAGTATGCTTGCGCCATTCACGGCCTTCAAAGAGCACATTTATACTCGTAGGGGTAGGGGTATAGAGTCTCCTGGCAGTCTTGTACTGAATCCGTTTGAGTGTAGAAGATTCCAAGGAAGTGAAGGCATCAAGCAGCCGGGTGTATTCTGCCTCGGTGGAAGTGATCAAAGCCATCAAGACAGCAGGATTACTGTCTGAGTCGTGCGGGGCAGACGACAGAAGTTGTTGCTGTTTCTGTCGATGTTGCTGCTGTTCAGAGCGCCTGAGAGACAGAAAACTGGGTCTTTGCTGAATTTTATGGTGAGTGACTACATTCTGGGACATTGGCAGGTGTTTCTTCGGAGAACGACCTATTGCACGGAAAAAAAAGCCAGAAAAACCGGATACGACAGACAGTTTGCGACGCAGAGGAAGATCTGAAGGGGTCTGGGGCTGAGACGGCTGGGGTAGGGGCGGCTGGGGTAGGGACAGCTGCTCATTGGAATATGTCTGGAAGAGGTCCTGGCGAAGAAGTCTGTAGTCGTCATCGCTGGGAGGGGTGAGCTGGGCATTGAGTATACCGATGAAGACGTACGTTATGAGTTGCTGGGCATGGGCAGCAGCGAGATCGTTGAGGCGACTGGCAAGGGATGTCATCAGAGAGAGTCTAAAAAAGGAAGGGGGTGTTCTTGTCATGAATCCACCAACACGCCACTACGAATTTGGCGGGCCAGCTGGTGCCCTTTTCGTCACCCTCACCGTCCCCGCCGTCGCCTACGCCCTTTTCTTTGTCTGTAACGACGCCAACGCCTGTCGCCCGACCCTCGACTACGATACCCTCCTCTCCGCCGTACCCAGCCTGTCCGACCTCTGGGACTCAGACGCTGCTCTTATCTATCTCGTCTGGTACGTATTCTGTGTCCTTGCATGGGCTATCCTTCCAGGCGACTGGGTAGATGGCACCACTCTCCGCGACGGCAGCAAAAAACAATACAAAATTAATGGTACGACACCCAACCGCCCCTCTGGCCGCTCACTAACGTATCTCAGCGTTCTCGACATTCCTACTCGCGCTCGGCATCGTCAGCGGCATTGTCATCAACTTCGGTCCCCAGGCATTCACCATCCTCTACGAGAAGTGGGTCGGTCTTTTGACCGCG
>Ga0153951_1000091_pt1 | contig 30048 bp, 37 predicted proteins | sample TSNJ035MetaG_FD_102278 | JGI IMG/M metagenome (GOLD analysis project Ga0153951, IMG submission 102278) | Attine ant fungus gardens microbial communities from New Jersey, USA - TSNJ035 MetaG | ecosystem: Host-associated > Fungi > Mycelium > Unclassified | place: USA: New Jersey, Wharton State...
CACATGATTCTTTTTCACAGGAGAAAATTCCAGGCTTGACTCTACAAAGGACGTCCTGAAAAAATTGGACACTCAAAGGCATTCAAATATCCAAACCGTCTGGGTATTGGTAACGAGAACCGCACCGATCACGCTTCATGCATTTCAGGACCTAGATCCAGCACCTCCAAATAGCACCATTTGAAATTTCAGATGCCTCTTTCAATAAATCAGACAGATCAGACAGAGTTCCTCAAGACCTCAAATTAGATAAAAAAACCGAGGCAAAAAACAATGTTAACAATTTTATCTTATGTAAAATGATCATCAATATAGTCAACGAGTTACATTTCTCTCATTACTCTACCATGTCAAGCATTCATTCAACATGAATTAAAGGAAGGAAGGGGTGGAGTTAGAAGGCGGAGAATTCGTCATTAGTGGGTATAAACCAAGATCTACTATCAAGAAAAAAAAGTATTAATTATATCACGAAAAGGAGAAGAATCAAACAAGTGATTTGACAAGTGACAAGACGTCTTGTAATCATCGCACGTCAGAAAAGAAGAAAAACCCGGACCGGATGCCTCACTCAAGAATCGTTTCCACTCTTCAAGAAGTCTCCGCTTTTTTACCAAATCTAAATTTACTCGCCCAATTAGGTTTGCCAGGAGTTGCCGGTGGGGCGCTCTCGTCTGCAATCTTCTCTTGAGCGTGAGCAGCAGCAGCAGCAGCAGCAGCAGCCTCCTTGGCATGGGCAGTCTCAACAGCAGCGGCGTCAGCAGCGCGACGCTTAGCACGACGATCCACAGCTCGGCCACAGCATGTACCGAACCCGCCAACCAAAAGAATAACGAAAGCGACGAATGTGACCCAAGTTCCTAAGGAATAATGAAATCAGTCATGTGATCAGAAATGATAGAAGTCGAAAGTAAGCCCGAAAGGTTTAGCACATCAATGTAGATCATAGTCCGTAATGGAAAAAGGCAAACAAAATGGAGGCTCACCTGGAGCAGTAGCAGTACTTGCGTCAATGTTGAGCGTTCCAAACTCATGCTTGGCCCAACCGAAGAGAATCAAATCGATGATGAATGCCACAAAGGAGAGAAGCGAAGCCACCCAAGCCAATAACGTCGCTATAAGTGCAATAGTGACTTGTTCTGAGAGCGCGAACGCAAAGGCTAATAAGGAAACCACAGTGGCTGTTGGGAAAAAAATGGATCACGGAAACAAAGGTCGAATAAGGTTAGACTCATGACGTCATCAAAGGTTTGGAATGTACCAAGCGGATGAAGAGCGAGACCGCGGGTCCATGAGGATTTAATGGTCACCTCTTTTGCGCGATTTGAATCGGATATGCTAACGTCGTAGGCATAAGCTGTAGTTGGTCATGTAGATGAATAGAAGAGTCCATTAAGAGAAAAAAGGGATCTCACCGAGAGGAGCACATGTATTATCCCTTTGATTGTCATAGGTACACTGCGTCCTGCGCATTCAGATCAGAAAGAAAGAACAAGCGTCTTTTCGAGTAAAAGACACACCAAATGCCAAACTACCGGACAATGGTCATTAACCCGAAAAAAACGACGTCTGAAAGAGAAAAAAAAAATTGCTCACCCGTATTTCCGTCAATGATCGTCCATCTTCAACTGCTCCATTGGGGAAATGAGTGCGAGTGATGTCCAGAGCAGGGAGATAAGGCAAAGAGACCGTGACAATAACATTGAGTATGAAGGCTGCGAATAGGAGTATAGACGCTGGGATGCAAAAAAGACGTGCCATGGCTGATGTGGGAGGTTCCAAAAGCCAAAACGTGCTGGCTACCGAGTAGGAGTTTTTATATAGGAGTATTTTTGTTTATGATACTCCCACGGCGCACGCTCCCCATATATCTTATTTCATTTTATATTTCAAAAATGATTTAGGGTCGTTGTCACAAGTGGAATGGAATGGCTGCTTCTTTTTTCCGCTCCAACGCACGGTGATTGGAGCTTACGTTTAGGCCGACCGGAATAGATTGAACAAAGACCATGTACGGATTTGGTCAAAATAACAAAGCGCTTATCAAATTTGATCCCTCCCGTCGATAGCCAACCATGAGCATTCGTGGTCCTCGTAAAGGTGAGAACTATGAACTCAGTGTTGATTTAAACAGTGAGTATCGCGACAAACGAAAGGACGCTATCAAGCGTGTCATTGCCTCCATGACCGTTGGCAAGGGTAATCATCACCACTCGGTTTCTTTTCACCCTTCATCCCTCAACTGTTTTCGCCAGATGTCAGTGGTCTCTTTCCCGATGTTCTCAAAAACATGCAAACGGAAGATTTGGAACAGAAGAAGCTCGTGTATCTCTATCTTATGAACTATGCAAAGACGCAACCCGAACTCGTCATTCTCGCCGTCAACACATTCGTCAAAGACACAGACGATCCAAATCCTCTTGTTCGCGCACTGGCAATCAGGACTATGGGCTGCTTGAGGGCGGAAAAAATCATCGACTATCTTTGTGATCCACTTCAAAAGTGTTTACGAGACGAGAACCCATATGTCAGAAAGACGGCAGCGCTTTGTGTTGCAAAGTTGTACGGTCTCAAACCCGAATTGGTGATAGACAATGGGTTCCTAGACCAATTGCACGAGATGATAGCGGACTCGAATCCAATGGTGAGCTCTGACTGCTGTATCCTGAGGGTCATCTGGATTGCCTCATTCCAAAGCACCGCCTCTCATAGGTAGTTGCCAACACTGTTGGGGCTCTCACGGATATCCATATGTCGGCTTCTTCTAATTCCTCACTAGCCCCAAATGACCCGGCCATATTCAAAATAACCAGTTCCATCCTCAGCAAACTATTGATCGCACTCAACGAATGTTCAGAATGGGGTCGTGTCGCCATTCTCAACGCACTCTCTCGATATACTGCTCAAGATGACAAAGAATCAGAACACATCTGCGAACGGGTTGTACCTCAATTCCAACACATCAATGGCAGTGTTGTGTTGGCAGCGGTCAAGGTCATCATGATACACATGCGCAAGGTTAGAAGAGAGGAACTCGTTCGGCAGTTGGTGAGGAAGATGGCCCCTCCTCTCGTGACACTATTGTCTTCTCCACCCGAAGTGCAATGGGTTGCATTACGGAACATCAATCTCCTGCTACAGAAGCGCACGGATATCTTGTCGAACGAAATGAGGGTCTTTTTCTGCAAATACAACGACCCACTGTACGTCAAGGTAGAGAAGTTGGATATCATGGTCAAGTTAGCTGGAGAAAACAATGTGGACGCCCTATTGAGTGAACTGAAAGAGCAAGTCTTTTTGATCTCAGCTTGTGTATGTGCTGATTCTGCTGCCGCTTAGATATGCCTCGGAGGTCGATGTCGACTTTGTAAGGAAGAGCATCAAGGCGATCGGGCAGACGGCGATTAAAATCGAGGCTGCAGCTGAACGATGCGTCAATGTCCTTCTTGAACTTATAGGGACACGGATAAGCTACGTGGTCCAGGAAGCTGTGGTTGTTATGAAGGTATGCAACATCATGGGTTGCTGATCAACTGATCCCATGGCTGTGATAGGATATCTTCCGCAAGTATCCCTCCACCTATGAAGGTGTTATCCCTACCCTATGCGCTAACTTGGATGAACTGGAAGAGCCCGAAGCTAAAGCTTCGCTTATATGGATCATTGGGGAGTATGCGAACAAAATTGACAATGCCGATACTTTGCTTGGTTTCTTTGTGGATGCCTTTACGGAGGAATCATATGCAGTAAGCTTTTTTCTCTCAAGAACTAGACCCTTTCTCTTGGTGCGGACCACATGATCCAAGTCGTGGTGCTCTTTCACCACCTGGTCAGGAATAGGACTGATGCTGATGAAACCTAGGTGCAATTACAAACGTTGACTGCGGTTGTGAAACTCTTTTTGAGGAAACCTGATACATCCCAAAGTCTGGTTCAGAGGGTTCTTGAAACAGCTACAAAAGACTGTGATTCTCCTGATGTGAGAGATAGAGCATACATCTACTGGCGCTTGCTATCGACTGATCCTGGGGCTGCCAAGGTAGGGAGATAGCTCCATTGCCCATGTTATCGATTGATTGATTGATTGATATAGGCTGTAGTGCTAGCTCAACGGCCAGGGATTTCATTGTCCCGTACTACAGTGCCGCAAGGGGTACTGGATGATCTTGTTGGGGAAATATCGACCCTAGCGAGTGTATATCATAAGCCAGTAGAAACCTTTGTGGGAAAAGGAAGAATTGGAGCAGATGCTGTTCACAAGAAGGCGGAGTGAGTCTTGTGTCTAACTTTCCCTGTGCCTTGATTCATCTCTCTGTAGGCCCGAAGATGACCGATTGGCTACACAGAGAGCATTACAAACGGTAGTTGCTGGGCGGCAAGCTGAGAATCTGCTGTATGTATTTAGTAGCCTGTTGGCAGCTCCAGTCTGATGGACATCATGGACAGTGATTTTGATGATGAAGATATATCTGTTTCGGAAGGAGAGCCGTCGGGACTCGCAGCAACTGAGGTATTTTCGCAGACGCCAGCTGGAGTTAATCTGCTTGCCGGGACATCAAGCAACCCTCTAGATGATCTTGTTTCGATCTTTGGGGGTGGCAATGGTGGAGGTGTCGTCGGCGAAAGCGAATCGGGGGTCGGGCAAGGAGGTCGGGGCGAGGGGCCAGAGGGGGATCTGTTGGGACTTTTTTAATATAGGATGACTATTTGGGTTTTGGAATGTTAATCAGATACGTAAAGGGAAGTGATCCGTTTGTTAATGATACAGTTATAGGATACGATCATGTTAGATTGCCATGCATGTGGTGCGTTTGTTGAAGAATTCTGTCCGAGTCCGACTGGCCTGGACGAGCGAATTGACAGGTGCCGTGCAGAGGTGCCGCCGTGTACACCGTCCGCCCTGACTTGCCTGACTTGACACACTCCATCCTTCGTTATTTAATCCTGCCAATCCTTTCCCATCCTCCATCCCACACCCATGGCCTTGCCCCTCCTCGTCCCCCTCCTCGCCCTCATCGCCGCCATCCTCCTCCTCCTCCTCCTCCTCGCTCCCCGCCGCCCCGCCGCCCCCCATCTCCCACCAGGCCCTCCTCCCTTCCCTCTCATCGGAAACGCCCTCCAGATCCCGGCAGAGCACCCAGAGGATGCCTTTGCCGAGTGGGCTGCTAAATACGGTTTGCCGTCTCCAGGTGCCCGTCGGCTGCAGAGCTAACCGTGTCCCACGCAGGAGACGTTGTCCGGCTGGTCATGTTCGGGCAGAATATGATCGTGCTCAGCAGCCTCGACGCTGCCCGCGAGCTGCTCGACAAGCGCAGCTCCATCTATTCTGATCGGCCCAGATTCGTCCTCTTCTCCGATCTGTGCGTCTCTCTCTGCCTCAGATCACGTGTTGTGACGCTCTCAATAGCATGGGCTGGAAAAACGCCACAACCCATCTCCCTTAGTGCGCTCTCTTCCTCCCTGTCCTTTCTCTTCCCTCCCATCGATCTTCATTGCAGCGGCCCCCGCTTTCGCAGGCATCGTCGCTGGATCAATTATGTCTTCAATGCCCGCTCTGCTGCTCAGCTCCGCCCTCTCCAGCTCACAGAGACCTTTGTTCTCCTCAATGGTTTGATTAGCGATCCTGACAGCTTTCTCCAACATTTCAAGAGGTCTCTGTCCCCTCCATCTGTCCTTTTTTCCTTATCCTCACATGCCATCCAGGTACGCTGCCGCAACCATCCTCAACATCACCTATGGTCGCAACGTAAAGTCTGTCGATGATCTGTTCGTCAGACTCGGTCAGCCCTCCCCTATTTCTCTCTCTCTCTCTCCTACCTTTTACACTTCCTCCAGCCGACAGGGCAGCCACCCTCACCGTCGAGTCTGGCTCCCCTGCTGCAACCCTCGTCGACTTTTTTCCCATGATGAGGCACATTCCCACCTGGATCCCTGTCATTTCAGACTTCAAGCGTAAAGCCTTGCAGGCCCGTGAGGCAGTTGACAGCATGTTTCACCAACCGTACGAGTGCGTGAGACAAGACATGGTCAGTGTTCTCTTTCTAATCTCCGTTCTCTCTCTCTCACGATAGGGTCTCAGAAATCAGGAAAAGCACGCCCGTCGTACGTATCGACCCTCGTACAAAAATACTCATCACCCGAGGGTCATATCTCCCCCGAAGACGAACGCGATATTCAGGGCACCGCAGGAACTCTTTATGCAGGTGATGCATTCCTCGTATAAACCTCGTGCATCTCATTAAAAAGAACTCGTCACAGCCGCCGAAGACACTGTGAGCAGATTGCACGCCTCCCTCCTCCTCTTTTTTTTGACGTCTGGCTGGCAATTTCTTCAGACTGTATCACTTTTGCATACATTTGTCATGGCCATGGTGCTTCACCCTGACGTGTTCAGAAAGCTGCAGGCAGAAATGGATTCTATCGTTGGAAAGACACGATTACCCACGATCGAAGATCGGCCGGCCTTGGCTTATTTGGAATGTGTATTAAAGGAGATGGTGAGGTGCGACTTGTTTGTTTTGATACTAGATGGAGGAAATGATGTGTTCTAGATGGAATGTTCCTGTCCCACTTGGGATGCCTCATCGTTTGATGGAAGACGACACCTATCGAGATTTCATTATACCAACAGGTTCGAGCGTGCTCGTTAATATCCAGTAAGGTTCCTGCTTCTTCAGGTCTAATCGAATTTTCATTTCTGCCGTTCAAGCGCCATCCTGCAGGATTGTGACAAACCAAATGAGTTCATACCTGAACGGTATCTCGGCGATCATGGATTACCTGATCCTCATGCTGTCATTTTCGGATTTGGACGTCGGTGAGTGAGCGTGCAACACACCCCATGTGCATGTTTTTTCTTTTTTTGTGAAACTGAATTGGTATCAGTATATGTCCTGGACGCCATTTTTCGGCGGAAACGTTGTGGTTGATTAGTGCGCATATGATTGCTACGATGGATATTGGCAAGGCGATAGATGAGAATGGAAATGTGATTACACCACCTTTGGAGTTTACGACTGGATTTGTTAGGTTTGTCTCTCTTTTTTTTCTGAAAAGGTTGTTTCAATCATCTTATTTCCAAAAAGTCATCCAAAACCGTTCAAATGTAGTATTAGGCCGAGATCGGAACAAGCTGTGATGTTGATTCAACAGACGGATCCTGGAGAATATGTATTTCCTTCGTAAAGGGATAAACCGTTCTGTTGTGGTGGATACATTATTCAAAAGCTAGAACTACTGTCCTTTACTTTTCCTGGTCACTGGACTTTTGGTATGTCTGTTGGTTTTTTTTTTTACATGTCTTTTGTTGTTATGTTTTGTTCTACTGTGTAAGATTATGAATGAATTTGGAAGAGGTTTTTCGTTAGTTCTGGTAGTTCTGGAGAAGATGATGATTTGAGAATGTTCTCGAATAGTGAGCATGATGGATATATATATGTATAGGTAGCTGCAAGCAAACAAATGTCGTCTTCAAACTCTGATACTACGAAAGAAGAAGAAAGTCCACTACTTCTTCTTCCTCCTCCTCCTTCAAGGGATACCTCTAGCTCTGAATCGGAATCAATAACGCGGATTGAAGTAGATGGAGCTACGGTATCATTAGTGGATGCACTAGGTCCGACCGTTGTCAATCATGATGGAGTGAGTAAGGTTTCTCTCATGTGCACTACACACACACACACACATGATTCATTCACGCACGCTCTATGATTAGACCTTATCAAGAATCGCCAATTGGTCCGATATGACTGTACAAGAAAGAGAACGTATCATCAGAGTTTTGGGTAAACGAAATAAGTAAGTCGTTGATTTGATGAATCCCATTAAAACACAAAGTGATGATCGATCGATCGACTGACTGACTGACTGACCGACTCATTAAACTCTCCCCCCTCCCTGCCCTCGTTTTTTGACTCCTTTCTCGCACCCCCTCCCTCCCCCCCTCTCTTTCTCCCTTCTTACTCCTTCATAAACCATAAACCATAAATTTGACTTACAAATTTTGATGGTGTGGATCTTTTTTTAAATTTTTTTCATTTCTAGATTGCGATTGAGTCAAGCTCAAACTAAGGTATGATGATGATGATGATTATTCATTTTCTTTCTTTCACGCAAAAGTATGTATTTTCGTACATCCATACATGTATGCTTGGCCCATAAACATAAACATCCTCCCCTCCCTCCTCTCCTCCCTCGACCAACGTCTTTCCATCCAAGACCGAAGCGAAAGCAAAATAAAAGTCAAGTCACAGAATCACAACCTGACAGGGAATGAATGAATGTGAATCAAATACAGAAGCCTGTCTATATCTGGGTTCCCTCCCCCCGAGATAAAGATCAATCTCATCGTCAGAGAAGAGCAGGAAGACGAAGGATTCCCAAGACGTCATGACTAGGCGCTTCTTTAATTCGATTCGTTTATTTTTTTTCAAAGGACGTGTGTGTGTGTGTGTGTTTTGGAGGTGGTTGGAACCAAAAACCTTGGATTCCCTCTACCGAAATACCAACTTAGGCTCTAGAGCCTGAACCTCACATGGAGTCGACTACCAGGGCCATGTGTGCCTACATCAGTTATCTTATTCTTGTCCTCTCCAGTAGCGGAATTGACAGTAGGCTCCTGCTTGAGACAACTTTCCGTAGGTAAGAGAGTTTCGGCTTGGCGAAACGATAGTTTTTCTTCGCGATCCCATGGCAACACGACGCGAAGTTGCTTCTGAATAGTCAGAACAGCTGAGCCCTCTTTCGTGTATTTCCACGCACTCTAACAGTAGAGTATGAACAAAAATCAAGAATCGGAGACAAGTAGACCGACCTCCCATGTTCGGCCGTCGATGGACAACGTCCTCAACTTGACTGGGCCCTGCTTTATGATAGCTCTGACGAATTCCAGATCAATGACATGCCACCGGCTCAGTCTAATGTTCTTAATGTTGAAAGATGCGGTGTGGAGCTGCGTTAGCAATACACCGTACTTCTTGAAAATTGTCTACAACAAGGCCGACATTGTGAATCAATCCCTCGTTGACAAATGACACAAACGCAAGCGTGTCGACAAACCAGAGCATGACGACCAGCGCATAGATACACCTCTTCCACCGCCTGACAACTCACAAATAACTTCTTCAACGATCGAACATCGACATACGCGTTCTTCATATCTAAAATTCTCAGCGAGATAGCGTGTTGGGAACATACATGATCAATGATGCTCCGAAAACTGACGTTGGCCCCATATCGACTCGCCACAAGATCATCCTCGTTTTCGTTTTCATTCTGAAGGATACGAAGCACTTGTATCGAAGACGCTGAAATGACGCGACGAATCCATTTACACAGACTTGAAGCTTCTTTGCGCGTTTGTAAATTGGCGTAACGTGCGGTAAAGCATTTGAGTTGAATGAGGTCAGGGAACACTTTTGGAGACCTGAGTTGCTGGGAGCGATGAAGAGAGAGAAGAAGGTTTAAGCTATGAAATGGAGAACCCAAGTTACACGTACCCAGTAGTAATACAACTCAGCGCTCTCTAATCCATGCAAACTTCTTAGAAATGAAAACACGTCTTCATCCATCAGTGAATACGATAGCCCTAATGATACAGCTCGAATGCTCCGCTCAATTAAAGGTACGATAAACCTTAACACTCCCGGTGTCACGGAGCCGCAATTGTCCTTCAATTACCATCATGAGCGCTGAGTGGCAATGGGGCGGATAAAGTGCGTTAAAAAGGTAAAGAAAAAACCACGACACGCGATAATCGGGCGAGGGAAGGATGTCGAACAGGCCAAGGTAATTGATAAGACCGGAAATCAAAAATTGCAGGAGAAGCATAATCACAGCATGTAATCATGAAGGCAAAAGGGAAACGGAGCCAAGGCGGAAGCGTCAATGAAGCAGTAAGGAGGAGGGGGTAAGAGGAAGCAAGACAGATCGGAGAGTGAAAAACATCAGCCAACGGGAAAGCCAAGTGTACATACCTTTAAATGTAACTCTGTGAGTGAATCAGACAACCTGCGGAGCCAGCCCGGGAGAAGGTCAAGAATTGCTCTTGTAGGACTGTATATCGACAACTTTGACAGGCCAGAGATTTGGGCGAGGATGGGTGCATTATTTTCATTTGTGCAGGACGCATTGACAGCGAGTTCCTGTAGATATGGAGGACCATGACGTGCAATTCGACAGAGTGATGCCTCGGATGAGGGGTTGAAAGAAATTTGGGTATTCAGAGTTACAAGATGCTGAAGGATACGGGTAAATGTATTTGGATGGAAGGTTATGGCCATGAAAATCGCCACACGGAGATTCCGGAATGCCTTGATTGCATTCAGAATGGTAGTGGAGAGTATATCATCGGGTGAAGGTTGACATGGTAAATAGCCTATCCCAGCGCCGCGGCAGAAGTTGAGGCAAAAGGAAGTATGACACTTGCCAGCACAGCAGATACACAACATGCTTACCATTGATTTGAATTATTTCGACAAACTGAGCATATTGTGGGAGGCATGCTGAGATTAAATTTGATGTTGACTGTTGAGATGAGACACGAAAAGCAGATGGAAATGCAAGATGTACCGGGATGGCAGGCGTTTCTCGTAGAGAAAGAATGACCGAAAATTGGGGTGCGAACACCACTCGACGATAGAGGAATTTCGAGGCCGCTCGCCAGAATGCACGGTTGACCAAAGCACATTGAAGCAGACTATCATAATCAACTTGGAAATCCTGGAATATCAACAATAAGATGTCATTAGGAACATTGACCCCTGCGTTGGTCATCACAGTTTTGGTTTTGTAGTAAGCACAACAGTCCACGACATAATATCGGAGTGCTGACGTAAGTTAAGGCTCAAATGAAACTCGAATCTGGAGCACTCAGGAGTTCAAATATTGGGTATCGATTGCTCCTCCTTGACCGCAGACACTCGGCAAAAGATTGATCAATTGAAATGTAATTGGGAAGACATGCACATGAATGTTAGAAATTCTCTTCGCCTTAGACACGATGACTCAAGCGGGAGCAGACTATTGGCCAGATGATATAAAGTTAGGAGCCATGCACAAGACTGAAATAACGACCTACTATTGTTTCTAATTCTTGTCTTGCTTGGCAAGTTGATCACGCTCCTTCTCCAGCGTGTCCTAAGAATTCAAAAGGGTTTGTATCCGAGTTAGGATTTAAGTCTGGACACACGCACGAGTTCAGCCTTCTTTTTGTCGATCTGGGTAAATAAGAGGTAAGAATGACATTAGAGAAAGAAGGGATCAAGTCAAATACATCGGCCTTGAGTTTTCGGAGTTGCTCTTTCTCGTGTTGACGGATAAATTGATCTGCAAAATACCATGAGCATTTAAAAGTAAGAACAAGGAGCAGACTCACCTTCATGGGCCTTTTCCTTCTTACTATGATATCTCAGACCCGAAAGGTCGTAGATTGATTTGACCGTCATACCTGAATTCCTTAGATTGGGCGACACTGCCTTCAGGGCGAATGCTGCTATAGAGGCGAGTGCCGAATGTTTGAGGAAGACGACGAACAACGGTGAGACGAGTAAGCATGTTGTGGTCCAAGTTGGGGATTATTCGCGACATTTACTCTGGAGTCTTAGTCACGTTCAGTCACGTTCTGCTTTTCACCATGTCTACCATCCTCAGGCAAGCTACGGCGGCTGCTGTACGTTGTCGGTCTCCCTACAATTTTTGTAATTGACAGAATTATCTCAGGCTCGTCAAGCGTCACGCACCCGTACATTCTACTCGTCCAATGTCACACGAAAAGGTAAGTGTTATCAATTCATGGCAAAGATCCAATCCCGAATATACCCGCAGACCCTGTCCAGGATCTTTACATCCGTGCGCTTCAGGGCTACCAGCCTCCACCCATAGTATGTGCAAGATACAATCAGATTCTACTATACTGAATGAACAATCAGGCTAAGGATGCACATGTCGGTGTGGTGAAGCAGTTCTCGCTTCCTCCTTCGCCCCAGATACCCAATGTCACTGCCGACCTCTCCACGCAGCTCGACGCCTACGATGCTGCAGAACCTACTTCTGCTCCTGTTTCCATGTCTTCTACGACTGCTCAAGAGGATGCTGGCGGTGCCGACGAGTTCCTGACATTCCTCGAGGCTGATGTTCCGAAGCCAGATCATGGCCACCACTAGATTACCCCATGATATTAAAATTAATGGATGTGTTTTGCCAGCATTGTAGCTGGCTGTGATTTTTTTGTTGGGGTGGAAGCATCCGTTGATGTGTCAAGTTGGGTCATCTTCTCGAATGGAAGATTTCTCAAGGTCATTCATTGTTCAATAAAGTCACGGTCTGCACGTTCCTTCTGAACTTCGGCCTTGTCTAGGCGGGCAGAGGCAGAATATCGCACGAAGAATCTGATTTATGTCCGCATAAAGATAGATCCATTCTTCAGAATGCTACGTTGTGCGAATATATCGCCAGCTGAAATTTCAGTGGGAAGCCTTCCCATGAATAAGGACGAACGTTGCTGAAATGTCCCCAAAAGTTTGTCAAGAACCAGAAACACGCCTTTTTTCATGTCTATAAAAGAGGTCCCTACTAACTATCAATTGTATCGAACATATGAAATTCACATTCGCTAGAAGCCTTGCTTTAACTACCCTTGTCGTGGGCGTCACCGCTCAAAAAATCGTACTCACTAACGATGATGGCTGGGCAGTTGCTCAACTCCGTGATGAGTACAACATGTTGACGGCTGCTGGTTATCAGGTACGAGTTCCCTGAACAATTTCGTACACACACTTTGACGATAGATATTTGTAGGTCATTCTTTCCGCTCCGGCTGTGGACAAATCCGGCACTGGTTCTAGTACCACCACTCCTACTACCCTTACTAGCCCTTGCCAGTTCGATACCTGTCCCTCTGGTTCTCCTCCTACTGGTACAGATCCCAACGATCGTATGTATCTTTTTTATGCCTTGGTGGTGATTGAAATGACTGTGTATACCCAGCTAATATCCACTATGTGAATGGTTTCCCGTGCGTTTCTCTAAATTTATGCTCGACATCTACATGAAAAGCACCAACCTATCTAGCGTTGATTCCGTGCGTTTCGGCATCCAAGACTTCGCTCAAGCTCGCTTTGGTGACAATCCTGATTTCGTTATCAGTGGATCCAACATTGGCAGTAAGACTCAGTCAACTGTCTGACTCTCGTCCGGCCTAGTGAGGCTGATATATTTATCAGATAATTTGGGCAGTGTTATCACTGGTTCGGGCACAGTGTCAGGATTTTTCCATCGTATATGTTGTTTTATCTCACCCAATTTAACAGCGGAGCTGCCTGTGAAGCTGCAAAAGAAGGCGTCCCATCTTTCGCCTTCTCCGGTGCTTCTGGTTCCACCGTAATCTACACCACCCTCACTTCCTCTCCCAACTCCTCCTCTACTATTAGTGCCAACATCTACAGTTCTCTCATCCTCAATTTCCTTTCAACCTACCTCTCTGGGAGCACCTCTTCTCCTATCGTTCCTTCAGGTTTCACCATCAACATCAATTTTAGTTCTATAACTGCCTGCGGGAGTAGTACGGAAAATTTCAAATGGGTTGCTACCAGATTGGTTAGTAGCACCTTGGGTGTTGACACGACAAGGTGTGAGACGAATAATCTACCGGATGAAACGACGGTTTCGAGAGCTGGGTGTTTTGCGACTGTTAGTGTGATCGATGCGAATACGAAGGAGGATGCACCGGCTGCTGCGCAAAAGGATGTCTTTGATCGTTTGGATTCGATTTTGACTTGTGTTTGATTTTTTTTGGGGGAACTGTGTTTTGACGCAAATCATAAATGATTTTCTCAGTATCACTGAGGCCCAAGTGGCTCTATTCAATCATCAGCACTTCTTACTGGGAAGCGTTCTTCTGTAATTGAACTTTGCAGAAATTCATTTGCAGTGTCCATCACGACGAATTTGGTTCTGGAAGTTTTCTCCCGTCCAAAAATGCGAATAGCCGCTCTATGCCTTGACCATACCTTAGGACTGAAGAACACCTCCCCAGCATTCTTCATCAGCAAAAGCTGTGGCTATCCACACATTGGCACTGAGTACAGAATCTCAGTGCCAACCACAAAAGAAAAAGAAAAATCATATGTTCTTTTTTGACTCCAAATTTTCTATGTCTAGCTCTCAAGACACGGTCCCGACTGTCACAGATAGGCGGGTTTCCTTCTGGAGAAAGTCATTATCGAGAAGACGGAACTCTGCATGCCAGTTGTTGAAGCAAATGTCATTTGCCCTAAAGAGAACATCTGCATTCATCCGCCCATCGCATTTGATCATAATTTTTCCGTTTCTTCCGTTCTTCCTGCGTACTCTGGCAAAATGTTTGATATCCTCTCATACACTATTTTGATGTTTCTTTGAACAATATTTAATGATTGCAGTTTTATACCTTATGGACGATTGTGTCCGGTGACTTTACAAGATTTTGTAGATCGGGACTGATAGGGTGAGATTACTCATTTTCTGAAATCATCAATTTATCACGGACCGTGCCGCGAAAGCGATACTCATCGAACGCTCGCTGACCATTGTTGATTTGTAGGGGTTGCGACAATTAACGGTCCGCAAATCACTCAAACGTTGACTACGTATATGAAACAAGGAAAGGATGTTCAACAAAACATCTAATGGAAGGTTGTACCATACAAAAATACCGGCTCACCACTACCCCAGCCTCCTGTTGTACTTGCAGTATGAACGTAGTCCGCGTTGATTCCAGGAGCCACTCCTAGGACAGGTGCACTCGGCACCCCTTCATATGGTGAATACCTCCTGCAATCTGCAGCCACCGGACTAGGTGGATAGTTCACTTCCAAAGACATCCCTGTTGCTTTGCGAATTTCATCCAACTTTTTCTTCGTTCCGCTATTCTGCTGGCGACCAGTCGAAAACCAAATTTTACATTTGCGAAGATTTGCAATCCTCTGATAAGTATCGAATGAAGGCCCAGGATCAACATCTGACGCCAGTGATGATGGAGAAGAGGATGATAGGTTGGACGATCGTGCATGAAGGAAGGTCAACATGATCTCATCACTGAATATTGCCCCGGAGCACTGGAAACTCTCAAGGAGTGGACACAACGGATCCGATGCATCTACCCTAATGTCTGTCGAATCGGACTCGGATTCGAAACCTGACTCTGATCCTGTAGTACGTGATTTTCCTTTATTTTTTGAGAGTGAACCTAGTAATGATAGAGAACTTGAAGCAGGTTCACAGGCCCCGCAATTGGACAATCTATCACTGAGAACCCTATCACGGGCATCATCACTTCCATGAACGTTGATTTCGGTATTGTGGGATGTGATAGAAATGGATCCTTCAGCTGTGCTCAGTTTTTCAGCGGGATCGGGACCGGGAGAAGCAGGAGTGGATATGACAATAGGAAGAGAAAAGCTGTTAAACTGGCTGGGGAGTATGTATGGAGCCGGAAGTAAGGGCGGAGACGGACGACTTTCTATCTGTGTGCCCCAGCTGATGACTTGTCTAGCAGGCGAACGATTTCTTTTGTCATCCTTGTCAAAACCAGGTACGAATCTCTTCAAATTCCTGTCATCGAGTTTGAACAAGGAGTTCTCCCAAGATGAAATAGCTAGCGTTATATGGGGACTTACGGTTGTGCCTGTCGGCCCGCAACTCCACAGTGATAGCTTTGTCAAACCCGGCATTAGTGATAAACATTCTAGTACATCCGTCTCGGACATATAGAGAGCATCTAGCTCAAACTCCTTGATCGGTTTGTTGACGCGGCGGATGAACATCTCGAAAGGAATGTGGATCGACTTCAACGAATGGGATTGCGTGAAATCTAGGGGACTGGTGTATGAACCCGGCGAAGTGCGACGAAACTTCAAATGTCTCAGAGCTGGTGCTGTGATATGACAAAAGAAGGGAGAAGAATCAACATCGTTGGTCTCGGTGACAGCTAATCCAAAGAGCTTGGTCATTGTCACTCTCGGTAGACCGTAATCGCCATTCGCAAGGGTAGTAAACCCAGTAAACGACAAATGTACACCGAAATACTCAAGATTAGGGCAAAATGTTAGAACAGCCAAACTCTCGGAGATAGAAAGACCCTCTATTGCTGGCCAAGAAGGGATTGATCCAGAAAGGTTGAGTTCGGTGAGTTGATTCCAACAAAGAGGAAGGTGAAAAACATGTGGCTCGAACTGAACCAGTGAGACTGAGCGGAGCTTTGGTGCTCTCAAAATTCCGCTTTCCCTCCTTGGGCTCATATCAGGTGAACTTAACACACTTTGGTACCCTATGGCACTGTCAAAGTGAATCTTTTCCAGTAATGGCACGTCGCTTGCTCGGATACGAGGAAGAAAGTCATTCCAGACTTGATGAGGGACAGATATATGAATTTGTTTCCATCGCATCATAAAGGACAGGATCACGTCAAGATACTGATAAATGGGGCTACCTGCTGCGTTGTCAAATTTGGAGTGATAAATTGATATTGAAAGCGGGAAAGGCTCTGAGCGACTAAGCCAAGCTGTCACAGCCTGGGTGCGAGTTGCATGGTCGGTTTGTAGAGCAGGAGCAGCATCACCCAGTGGTGGTGGCATTGGTACAGGATCTGCTGGAATGGTGATGTGGACCGCCGCCCAGAGATTGGGGGTAGCGAGGACGATATGTCTCCATTGACTACAGATACGACCCAGAAGGAGAGGGGCCTCCCGATTACTCAGGACAGGATTTCGGTCCGATGGTAGACAGTAGAAGAAGATTCGTCGTATGACATATGGGGATAGTAGACGCGCTGGAGAAATGAGTAACCTGTGAGCTTTGATTTGTCTATCGAGATCTTCTTTTTCTTTGGACAACCTCTCCAATTGGGTTGTGATATCCCCGATCTCTTCATCGATATCAAGGAGCTTCCTGTCAGGCTCAACGAGCAACTCTTTGATAGCAGCAACTTCCTCGCTATTCGGAACGTAGTTGCTGTTGAACTTATCATTGATTAAGGATTCCATAGTTAAGAGCCGAACCGTATGATGGTAGTGGATGATTAGGGCTGATCAGAGCGCTAGTGATCTTGGCCCAACATCAGAAGTAAGAAGGGCAATATTCACACTTCTCAGGCTCAACTGGTTCTCATGATCCATACGAAGTTGATCGCATACACTGAGCGCATCAATTATACGATGTGCGAGTGTCCCCAGCAAATCTTCCTCTAGCCTTCCACCCAGAGAAACGTTTCCTTTACTTGCTGAGTCTTCCGAATCACTTTGTCGCTCGCAGTCGCCTTTTCTCATTGGCAATTCCTCGTTCTCACGGTTCCCAACAACGGTTCTGCAAAATCTATCATACCAATAGCCGACCAAACGACGAGCATACCTTTCCTTGCAAATTAGAACCCCAGGTTGATTCACTCGTTCTCTATTCCGCGAGGGCTGGTATCATGTTCTATTGGGTTTCGCGATCACTGACCTGTATGGACCTATCGTGACTGGAAGGATTATTCGCCAAGTTAATCCTGGCTCTCGCAGGTAAGCCGACTCCGGCTAGGATTCATGGAAAAGCCAGTTTCGTAATCAGCTCTGGGATGAGAACCAGCCATAACGAGCGCAGGATCGAAGGAATCATGTATATGGTGTTCAGGGATAATTATGGCCGAAAACATTACATTGTGGTCTTCAAAATGCAGCGTCCAAGCCTATAATGAAGACACCTGGATCGTGACGCCAGAGGAAAATGGGTTCTGAGTCGGGTCGTCGTTTTGGGGTCTGGTGTATTCCTTGAGCTTCACAAAACTTTTGTGGTCGCGCCTAGCATCATTCAAGCCGGAGACAAATACTGGAGTAGCGTCCTTACCAAACAGTGTAGTAACTGAAAATAAAAAAATACCCACATCTCATCTTCAGCCGAAGTGTAAAGGCAATACAATGTGCTTCACTACCCATTATCAACTAATTGACTACTCGGGTAATCAAATTGATGTATGAACAATGTGTTGGTGGTAAATCAAACTTAGTGCATTAACCATTACATAATCGTGATAGAGTTTGATTGTCCGCAAATGTAGTGTTGATTTAGCAATCAACAAACAGTGCTTTAATGATTCTTGAACATTGTCAGGTCCTTGTCAAGCGCTTATGTTTTCTTCTTGGAAGGATTCTTGAAAAATAGGCTCGTTGATAATTTGATAATGCTTAAGGATCAAATCAAAAATCGGAGCCTTGTTGATTGATTGCCTAATGTAGATTTGAATTCATTTTCGACAAGTATTATATCAATCAATTATCACGGCCAATTTTTTTGCATTCCACGATCACTTTTGAATGCTGAGAGTTGATTGAGTAGATTTCTCTGGATATATCTAGACAACCTTTATGAGCTCAAGTTTTTGATAACCTCAAAATTAGCAATGATTGCAAAATCTAATCAACTTGTAAATGAAAGCAGATATAAAAATACCAATTGATTTATTTTTTGTATGTTTCTTTGATCCTAAGTAGTCAGACAATGAACCTGATGCCAACTTGGAATCAAATTTTGAAGGCAAGCTTGGTTTTTTTGACTTGGACAATTATGTAGAGGATGAAGAAGCTGAGCCGCTCAGTTATGAGGAAGAACTTTAGAGAGATCAAGAGCTTATCTGGAAGATTAAGGTTATCCTACACAAAACTGTTACAGAGTTTGAGGCAAGATGAGTTTCAGAACTTTATTGTTGTGGTCCTTTGTAGAAGTGCAGGTAATGACAGTAAGGTGAGGAGAGTAGATCGTCAATGGAACAACCTGAAGTCCAACCACACAGATTTAGAATATATAGAGACGAGCAAGCGATGTACACACTTGAAGTCCGACAACGAAAGTTGGACTTCAGGAGACAGTGACTTCCTCTTATCAAAATGTGCATAAAAGATCAATGCAAAAGAATAATTTTTTTGATTGAAAAGAGGGCTGGAGCCATCTAAATAGAGATGATCTCTTCAATTCTGAAATTATCTGAGTCCGATGACAACCTCGAAATGTATTCGGTGATATTCATGAGGTAACAAAAAACAAGTACAAGAGGAACAGACCTCAAGCTCAATCACATATAATCTCTGGCAATCATAATACTAGCCCGCTCTGCAAACCCGTACACTACCGCTTGCGGATGACCACTTGGGAGGAAGGGCTATCAAACATCTTTCAGCAGTAATCTCACACCTACATCGAAAGAAACTCACAAGAACAGATGCATCAACTATCCTCAATCCGGTGGTACCTTTGACCCTAAAATCTGGGTCGACAACTCCCCAGTTCGCATTTTTAGGGGACATAGAAGCGGTACCAGCACCGTGCAAGAAGGAACGAACCCCATTTCTCAAGTAATCTTCTATATCTTGGTCAGATGTTACATTTTCAGGTGGAATGACTGATCCAAAAACAGATCCTTCGAATGCAGGAGCGGAGAATAGTCTGCGAGCCGTACGACAACCTTCGCGCAAGATTGATACATCCGCTTCTTCAGCGAGGAAACGAACGTCAATGAGAGGATATATAAACGGATCTGAATTCTGTATTGTCACAGAACCGCCTATGCATTGTGAGAGATCAGAGTATACGACGGATATCTAGACACTTACGGGAAACGGGATGAAGGATAGCGATGTTCATCTGTAAAATGGAGTTGATCTGGGCAGAGGTTGTGTCTGGATCAGATACTGTACGAAAGGAAAATTCAATATGAGCGGAGTCTTCTGCAGGTGATGTGTCATGGAACCCTTCTTTGCTGAATGGTGGTGCATCCTTTGGAAGTCTGACAAAAGACCAAAGATTCATTTCGAAAGGTCGGGTGAGAGGTCCAGTCCTTGTTTCCTTCCATTCTTCCAAGGCCACATCCTGGTCGAAGCTATACCATATTGAACTCGATGCACTCCAGAAGGAGAAGAGACCGCACCTTGTCTTTGGCATGTTGGTGGAAAAAGCCATCAACACCGCTACATGATCGGTCAAGTTCCTCCCTACGCTTGGGTTTTGGACGAGAGTTTCAACACCTGCCACCTCGAGCTCTTCCCGGTTCCCGATACCAGAGTGCAGGAGAATGTGAGGCGTTCCGAATACACCACCTGCTACAATCACTTCCTTCTCGGCTACAATTCTTCTGGTTTTACTATTAGGGCCAGAACCAACTTCGACGACTCGAAATTCAGTGCTGTCCCGCCTGATAGGAATGACCCTCGTCACTTGTGTATTGAGAAGTATGTGTACATTATTCCCGGTATGACTCAGGAATGCAGTTACCCCACTGCTGCGCTCAAAATTTGGGTCGACGGTATATTGATTCCAGCCTATTAGAGAAGATATTAATAATAATATCTCTCTCATGGAACGTGGGAAAGGAGAAAAAGGTACCTACCAGTTCCGAGGAGCCCGCCGTCATTCCAATCAAGGTTGAAAGGGAATTCTTGGCTCAATTCTCTAGAAGATTGGATAATCATGTCGTTGAAAGGGTGGACTGAATATGTCGACTGTGTGAATAATTGCCCTGTCGTTCCGTGAAATGCTGGGTCATAGTGGCCTGCGTCACTATGATTTTGGAGATCAGGCACAAACCTTTCTGCCTATCCATTCAAAGGTGAGATCAGCACTTGGGCTTGTAGCAACGCTCACCTTCTTTAGGAAAGGTAAAATATTATCCCAACTCAGACCTTCATTGCCGCTGATCTTCGCGTATTGATCCCATTCACCTTTTGATCCTCTGGTGTATATCATAGAATCTAAGTATTGATAAACGTAGCTCTGTATATCACATCGACAACCTTGGCTTACTGTGGGAGGTGCATCCACCAAGTACTTTAGCCCTTGGGTAAACCAAAACTCGATCATCGAGGGCCACTTGGGGGACTGTTGTGTAATTCCAATCTATGCTTGAAGTCTCGAGTGTTGTCCAGAGACCAGGAACGGGTATGATGTCGAGCTCAGTATTCCTACATACAAATAAGTACGCCGGTGTAGTCTTCGAGGACGAGCTGACTCACGGGCCTCCGGCTTCAACTAGCAGGATTTTCCAGTCTGAATTTTCTGCGAGCCGAGATGCAAGTAGCGTGCCGCCCGCGCCACCTTATTCGAATCAGAACAGGGTTTCGTGCATTTAAAGACTGCTGACTGACCCCCAGCGACAATGAAGTCGTATTTGACATTTGTTGGTAAATCATCCAAACTTCGGTGTACGATCGCTCCAAACGAAGTTTGAGAGCACAGCAAGGCAAACACCAAGAACGGACAAGTTATGAAAGAGCTGACCATGAGTCACCGAGTTGAAGAAATGCACAACAACCCCATTTATATCGTTGAAGGACTTCCCCAAACTCTCCATCGATGGCTTCGCCGATTATGAATCAGTGCACCCAATGACTGAGAATTTGTTCGTCGATGCCTTCCTTGCGGCGGTATATTTGTCTATCACCCTGGTTTTATGTACCGTGAGATGGAAATGATGCATCAGTTCTAGAATCAATGTCAGCTGGACACAAATGACTCAAGAGTCTGGCTCCACAAGTGATTATATGACCAATTATGGTTTATTAGACAACGACCTCAGTTTCCAAACCAAAAGTAGGAGATGAACCACAACACCAAGACGACCTACAATTGTCAGTGGAGTTCATACCACTTCTAAGTTGACTTACCCTACTAATCATCACCTCGATGTACAATTTTAGATTATAGACACTGTCCAGAAAAATAACTGGCTATATTGAAAATTTTACTTTCAACAAGCGTGCAATTAGTCTTCCAAAGCACTCAGAACTTTTTCCATTTTCCCGAGAACATACTCTTTCAACCTGTGATATCAACCTGTAATATCAGATTATATAGTCGAGGTCGACTGAAGATGAGCGTATGTTTGAGTTAGCAGCATTCAATTCAATAGCTTGGTTGTTGATGTCATTCATGATCGGATACGATGCTATCATGTGATGCCTCTACTTTCGTGACATTCCGAAGAAAGACTTGATAATTTGGATAGATGCTTACATCAGGCTTCTGCACGTGCGATCATAGTGTATCACGTGAGATATAAGGAAAAAATTCAAAAAAGGGATTCTGGAGACTAGGACGAGTATGTTGCGACGGACAACACGAGGATTGGAGACAGTGTTTGCGCTGTCCAGACAGGCTCTTCCCCGTCCCGCCCGTCTGTACACCACCCCGTCCCACCCCTCCAAGTCTCCTGGCCTCGCGACCCAGGATGCCACCATCCCCTACCCGGCCTTCCTCAACACCAAGCATCCTCCAGCTCGACCAGTTAACGAGGAGCGCATTCTCACTGACCTCGAAAAATTTCTTGCTCGGGAAAAAAAATACACTGTTTTGCCCCCTCCCCTGCCGCCAGGCGCGTCGGCCGACAACTCATGGTTCACTGACACGATGACCCAGGAGAACATGAGCATCATGGAGACGTGTCTGCATAATTCGCTTGATGTTCCTCGTGCAAAGGCTATCTTTTCTCAACTGAGGAAGCGGGAGACGAAATCACTGCTTGAAGTCGGTGTGTACAATGCGTTCATTGAAGCGTACTTCGGTATGGCTACCCAGAAGGAGCCCGAGAACCAGGACCAATGGCTGGGGGAAATTTATGACCTCTACGAGATTCTTGAGAGCGGAGCAGAGAATGTCGCTCCCGACCAGATGACGTATGGGCTCATGCTCCAGATCTGGATACAGTAAGTGTTCGCTATCTTTCGTAATTTCTATCCCCTCTGAATTATCCCCAAATAACAGTTACAATCAGGAGTCTCACCATTTCGAAGACCCGACATCACGACCAAGTACACAGGTCAAGTTGCCGATGGCTTCCGAGCTTCTGTTCAAGATGCACTCGCGCAAGATTTCTCCCACACTCGTGGTCAAAGAGACCGTGTTCGACAGCGAAAAATCTGCGATACAAGCCATAAAAACACTTTCTCAGTCTGCTCTTAGTTTGAACATCCCTGAAATGATCTCAGAGCTCGGCCAAGCTCAAGTGTCTGTCCTGCCAGAAGATGCACTTAAGGATGTTCCTCAGGTCAACCCTGTTATGCGTGAAGCCGTATGTAGCCATACTTCCCGGAGGGCTTGTCAGCATTAACATAAGTCTCCAGAAATACGATGACCAAGGTAACCTCATTCAAGAACCCGACGTCCCCTTCAATATTGCTCAACTCCGCCGTCATCTTGACACTATGAGTGATACACGCCGTATCCTATCGGAAGATGCCTCAGCACGCCAAAGACAACTTGAAAAATCCGCTTACGATGTGGCTCTTGAACGTCTCCAACTACAAACTGAAAAATTGGATTCTATCGGTATTATGAACCCCGCCCTCAAAAATAACACTCTCCAAACCTGGATGTGGACTTGGCACCAAAAGCTTCGCAGTCGTATTGAACAGGAGATTGCTTCTGCTGCAAAAAAGGGTAAAAGGAGGAAAAGGATTCGTGAAGATGCAATGCAAGACAAGCTCCGAATTAAAGAAAACAAAAACCATTCTCTGCTGAGATCATTTTTGCAACTGGTGAAAGTCGAGAGGCTGAGTTTGATCACGATATTAGAGATAATGAGGTTACAGGGGTCCGGTGGATTGACGGATGGGATGAAGACTACAAGGGCCGTCGTTTCGGTTGGGAAGGCAGTGGAAGCGGAGTACAGAGCACAGGCCTCGAAGCGGCATCAGGTATCGAAGGCCAGGTTGTCTGCAGATGTGTCTGAGGAGTGGGCCCGAGATGAAATAGTACCTGGGCTGTTCACTGCCACCGCAACTTCAACGGACCTGAGCATCTATTCTGAAGTGCTGTACAACAAGATGCGGAATAGGAGACTGACTGCCGCAAAGCGTTTGGAGAAGCTTGACGGTTGGGGGCCAGGATGGTCGCAAGTGACTAGAGCAACAGTGGGTGGGCTTTTGGTGGATTGTTTGATGGAAGTTGCGGAGGTCGAGAGGACGGCTATTGACAAAAAAACAGGCGAGACTATGTAAGTCATTGTCATCTGATCACATGCAATGCGTCTTTCATTTCTTTGAACAGTTCAGAGATGCAACCCGCATTCTATCATACAATCGAGTATGAGCGTGGTTCCAGAATTGGCGTTATAAGATTGAACCCGGCCGTTTCTGAACGACTGGCGTATGATCAATTGAAAGATACCCTTCATCCTAGACAATTACCTATGCTTGTACAACCTGAACCGTGGACGAGTTACAACAGGGGAGGTTACTTGCAGAGTAAAAGTGTGTCTTTTTCCTTCCTTTGCTTGCTTGTCACTCAAGTTACATCCAGCTTCCGTCATGCGATACAAGGACTCTGAAGAGCAGCGCATCTACATCAAACAAGCCTCTGAAAATGGTCAATTTGAATATGTGTATGCTGGGCTCGATGTGCTTGGTTCCACACCATGGAAAATCAATCGTAAAGTTTTCGATGTGGTGATCCAGGTGTGGAATTCTGGTGAGAGGGTTGGTAAAGTTCCACCTGCAGTTTATGACAAGCCGGAGCCGGAATTTCCGCCGAACTATACTACGGATATGAAGGAAAAGAAGGTGTTTCTCCAGAGACAGAAAGCGTATAACCAGGCCAAGGCGAATAATCATTCGGACAGGTGTAGTGTGAATTATAAGCTGGAGATTGCTCGAGCAGTAAGTCGTTCTCACATCCTTGCGATCGTGGAAGTGATTTTTTTCTCGCCCTTTTCCGACCTGATAGTTCCTGAATGAGACATTTTACTTCCCTCACAATGTTGACTTCCGTGGTCGTGCGTACCCTATACCGGCACATCTCAATCACATTGGTGATGATTTATGCCGTGGTCTCCTCACATTCGGTGAAAGCAAAGTATTGGGCCCTAAAGGTTTGAAATGGCTCAAGATTCACATTGCTAATTTGTATGGATTCGACAAAGCTGCTTTTGAGGACCGCGTGAAATGGGTTGACGAGCATGTGGACCAAATTCGTGAAACCGCTGCGAACCCTTTGGGTGGTTCGAGGTGGTGGTTGACTGCGGGAGATCCATGGCAATTTCTCGCTGCGTCGATGGATTTGGTTGCTGCTTATGAATCTGGGGATCCGGAGGCGTATGAATCGAGTTTACCTGTGCATCAAGATGGGACCTGTAATGGGTTACAGCATTATGCTGCGCTTGGTGGAGATATTACTGGAGCGGCACAAGTGAATTTGGTTGCGGGAGAGAAACCGAGTGATGTGTATAGTCATGTTGGGAAGATGGTCGAGGAAGTTATTGAGAAGGATGTGCTGGAGGAGCGATATTATGCAATAATGTTGCAGGGAAAGATTACGAGGAAGGTTGTTAAGCAGACTGTATGTTTGTTTCACTTTTTTCATTTTTCAAGAGCTCTTGTGCTGATCGTGGTTGGATTGGGTTGGGTTTGGGTAGGTTATGACAACGGTATATGGAGTGACCTATGTTGGTGCGCGCGATCAGATTGAGAAACAGCTCAAAGATCTTGGAACTATACCAGAAGAAGAATGTTGGCTTGCTGCCTGTTATCTTGCACATGTGGTGTTGGGATGTATCGGCAACCTTTTCTCTGGAGCGAAAGCTATTCAGAACTGGCTTAACCTCTGTGCGCGACTCATATCCAAATCTATCCCTGAAGAGCGTATTCCGGAACTTATGAAAGAGTATATTGGAATGATTGATAGGCGGGCAAAAGTTCCTGAGCGGACAGAGGAGGCGAAGGAAGATGCTGAAACAGTGAAAGGGAAAGAAGACACCGAAACAGCGAAAACGGAAGATACCGGAGCAGCAAAATCAAAGGAAACGACTCAGATTGACCAACCTAGAGTCCCGAAGCGGAGGGGAAAGAAACGGAACGTCTTGCCTATGGATTTGGTGAAGAAAGAACAGATGGCGAGTGTGAGATGGACTACGCCGCTTGGGCTGCCGATTGTTCAGCCCTACAGGAAGACAGTTAGGAAGCAAGTGATGACGGCACTTCAGACTGTGTATATCTCGGACCCGAATCTAATAGCTGAAGGTACGTCGATTTTTGGTGTTCATTTCTGTTTGGGTAATGTTGCGTCTGCAGTCAATTCGGTGAAACAAGCTTCCGCATTCCCACCTAATTACATCCATAGTTTGGATGCGACACATATGATCCTGACTGCGCTTGAGTGTAAAGTGAGTTGTAGCTCTATCTCTGTTCTATGAGAATGTGTTCACAAATTACGGTCCCGGCATAGAACCAGGGATTGACATTCGCTTCAGTTCATGATTCGTACTGGACGCATGCGAACGATGTTGATGCGATGTCGGCGGTCATCCGAGAAACGTTCGTTTCGCTTCACCAATTGCCGATTCTAGAAGTGCTTCTCAAGGAGGTATGTTGTACCAAATAGCTCTTTTTTTTTTGGAGAAGATCTCATCTTTTCATAGTTCTTGCAACAATATCAGGGTTATAAAGTTCCTCTTCTGAGTCTGTCCTCCGGCTTCGCCAATAAGCTCTCCCAAGCTGGAAGTCGGATCTATGCAACGCCCGAGCAAGCCAAATCACTCACGTCATTGTCAAAGTTGGTCGTTGTAGGGGAAGACTCATCAACTGTTGATGAATCGCGAGCTGTCAAGGATCAAGATGCAGTTCGAAATCTGTTGAACGATTTGGACAGTGTCGATGCTCAAAAATCAGTGTCTGATTTCGAAGATGTCAAGATGGACGAAGAAGGCGCAGGAATTGTAGAAGAAGAGGGAGAGTCATATCAGGCGAAAGTTGCGATGGAAAGGAAGGAGAGACAGAGGGCTGCAGTTTTAGAATTGGGAGGTAAATTTGTGTCCCTCGCAGACTTGCTACCACCTTTACCGCAGAAGGGAGAATTTGAAGTGTCAAAAATCATAAGCAGCACATATTTCTTCTCATGAAGAGGTTGCTGAAGGTGGTGATAGTGGTATTGCGATTACTTGATTTAATTACTTACTTACCTACTCGCACACATACACATTGGCACGAACGTAGATAGATATTTAGATTTAGTTGGTGCTTGACTTTTCTATACATGCTTTATTATAGACTTCTTTTGGGTTCTCGTATATGAGAGTAGTTTCCGTCAAGTAATCATCTGTTATAATTCATATGGGCTAGACAGCAATGGAATCCGTGAAAGTCAAACATACTAATCGTTTCTAGTCTCTGCCACTTACTCCCAATGCCTACCCTCTGTCTGTAATAATGATCATGGAATATGATAGTTGCCAGGTGAAGTGATATTTCAACACCATCCCAGAGCGTGCGCGCTAATTCTCGCAAGATAGGCTATTTGGACCGACTCCTCTATATCTTCTCATATTCTTTACCTGGTTCAAGGTGATGGGCAACTTCTACAGTGCATGACATATAATTTCCGATACATTTTCAGCTTATCTATTCTTCTTTTCCGAAGAGCTATGACTACCAAGCGCACAGATTACGAGACGTGGACTCGTGAACAGCTTATTGAGAGGCTTGTTGCCCTCGATAATTCGAAATCTGCTACTTTGTTGCATTCTTCCTCGCCTCTGACGGATACACCTACAACTACCACTACAGCTAATGTCGTCCATGTCGATGCGTTGCCTGATCTTCCAGCTAGAATTCCACGGAAACCTAAAACATTCAATTTTGCGCAACATCACAGGCGCAAAATTGCACTCAAATTCTGCTATTCGGGTTGGGAGTACGGTGGGCTTGCGTATCAAACTACTCATACTTTACAAACACCGGCGGTGGAGAATGTATTGTTTGATGCAATGGCGAAGGCAAGGTTGGTCGATCCCAGCCGAGGATTGGAGGGATGTGAATGGGAGAAGTGTGGAAGGACGGATAAGGGTGTAAGCGCTGCTGGACAGGTTATTTCGCTGTGGATCAGGAGTGCACTTGGGGAGGTGGAGGAGAAGAAAAAAGTGGAAGATGTTTTGGAGGATCCTGAGCTACCTGGGGCATTGGTCCTCTCAAGACCTCCATCTTCCCAGCCAGCACTGGCAAAACAGCGACCAGAACTCGACTACGTTGGTGTTCTCAATCGCCTCTTACCTCCCACCATCCGAGTTTTAGCTTGGAGTCCAGTCGCACCGACATTCTCAGCGCGATTTTCATGCCAATATCGACATTACAAATATTTTTTCTCCTCTCACTCTCTTGATATATCTGCCATGCGTGAAGCAGCAGCGAATCTCGTTGGCGAGCACGATTTCCGCAATTTGTGTAAAATTGATGCTCAGAAACAGATCACAAAGTTTAGAAGGACCATCTCGCGTGCTGATATCGAGCCTATCGACTTGCCCATTGGTGGAGAACGAGGAGAAATGATGTATGTGTTCAATCTCATTGGAAATGCGTTCCTTTATCATCAAGTTCGAAATGTCGTGTCGATTCTTTTCCTCATCGGAACGGGACTCGAAAAACCTTCGTTAGTGACAAAACTGATGAACGTCGCTCCTCGTGCAGAACCGACAACGGAAGACGAAGAGTTGGAAGTTGTCGAATCGAAACCTGAGTATCAGATGGCTGATGCTTTACCACTCATGCTTTGGGACTGTGGATATGCGGCAGAAGATGTCAGATGGCGGAGCCAGTCAGTTATCGATGTCCCCTCATCTTCAATAGACAGAGATACAAGACGGTCTGGGCAGGGCACAGAAACGGACCTGTATCATCAGCTACACTCAAAATGGAATCGCTCTCGTGTGTACACTATGCTCGATCGACATTTTCTACAAGCTGCAGAGCAGTATCATCGACCTCCTCGCTCTGACCTCCCTCTTTCCTCCACTTCTGCGATAGCTTTGAGTGATTTAGACTCGATAGTGCAGAATCTTGGTGCGGTGGCGTATCCACTGGGTGGAGGCGCTTACAGACGGGCGGCAAAACATACTCCTGTTTTGAGTCGTCATAGACTTGATACAGTAGATGTGATTAATGAACGGTGGAGACTGGGTAAGGGCTCGAGGAAAGCTGAACGGAAAGGAGAGAGCGGTGTTTGTAGATGTGATTTGGACGATGGAAACGAATGAATGCATCGCCAGCTCCAAAGGCTCGGACCCTTCCGACATAACTTACATTAAAACTCGGTCAACCCAAATGCTTTAATCTATTAATGCAAGCGATTTCGCATAATCTTTGTTACCTGTCCTCGACTTTTCGCATTCCACCCCGAGAGCAGGTGTCTCTTGTATGTAGTGCACTTTGTTCTCTCGAAATATCAGGAATTTGGGATGCTTTGCTTGTCTCGAACTATGTGTGATTCGAGGTGTATAGTTCCTGGTAATTAGTCGCGAAATGGATGAGAGTGTGCCAGTGCGGCAACCCTTGGAAAATCCAATAGGGCGAAGAAATTTAGAATTGGTAAAAAGGCAGAGACTTTTTGAAGTGGAAAACGATTATTGAGGCATCCGATCCGGTTTTTCTACTTTAATGTACGACGGTATCTTGTCAGTTGTCGAATCACTTTTGATTCTTTCTCTCCTTTCGCGTTATAAATTAATTCTTCTTTTTGGATAGTAGATAATTATTATCCCCAAGGACCTTTAAGGTCTCGAGCAACTCGGTCTGATCTGTCTGATCTATTGAAAGAGGTGCATCCGCAATTTCAAACAGATTTCAAATACGCTGAATCTAGGTTCTGAAATGCATCGGTGCGGTTTTCATTACCAACACTATATCACGAAGATGTGCCTTCAGTTTGGATATTTGGATGCCTTTGGACGTCCAATTTTTCCAGGACGGCCTTTTTCGAGTCAGGCCTGAAATTTTCTCCTGTGACAAAAAAGACTGTGATCGACTTCACCAGAACAAGACAAGCCATGGACAGACTTGATGCCTGTTGTCAAACAAATGTCGGTTTGACGGATACCTCGGTTTTCTGGAAAGTACTACATAAGGATTTACAGTACCAAAGATAAAAATTAGAACGGTAGGGGTGTTGTCTTACTCATGGGAGGTCGATAATCTGTGCATTGTATTTTTTACCACTTATCTATTCATTTCCCCTTGGCGATAGAATTTTTAGATCTCGCACCACTGTCGTGCAAAATATTGTTAATTC
>Ga0153951_1000092_pt1 | contig 30035 bp, 43 predicted proteins | sample TSNJ035MetaG_FD_102278 | JGI IMG/M metagenome (GOLD analysis project Ga0153951, IMG submission 102278) | Attine ant fungus gardens microbial communities from New Jersey, USA - TSNJ035 MetaG | ecosystem: Host-associated > Fungi > Mycelium > Unclassified | place: USA: New Jersey, Wharton State...
CTGAATACCTGTCAAGAAACCGACCTCTTTGGCAATAGCAAGCGAACGCTTGGGAATATCAGCATTTGCTAACATTCTTGCCTCATTACTATAATAGAACTTGTAATGTGGCGCTTGGTCCTCCGGTTCATCGAGAGTCTTCTCAATGCTGAGATCACAGTATTCAAACCTCGTCGAAGTCGCCCACTCTACATAGGCCTTCTTCACCGCCTCCTCACTCGCGCCAGTAGAAACTTGTATAATCTTCTTTTCAGCACCAGTCAAAGGGTTCTGAAGCAGGGACGAATGAAGGCGGTTCACAAATTCATCACCCTTCGTATCTCGCAGCGATCGATCGATGGCTTTGATGGTGTTCAGAATTTGCTGACAGAAATCCATCATGTTCTTGTTCTCGTTCAAGAATACAGCGTCTTCCTGCTCAGGTCTCTTGCCCAATTTTTGGGGCATACGCTTCTGCTCTTCAGTGAGTTCGAGGCCAACATCAATCGATTTGACAATTTCTAGACCCTTCATCGCTGCTTGAGCTTGAGTGGCAATAGCTTGCAAAAATTCACGAGGACTTGAGCTTCCCTCATATATGGTTGTTCGCTCACGCCTTCTCAATCCTGCAGCTGATTTTTTGCCAGAGACCGGAACAACTGAAACCATCGTCATGGTTGGCATTGCCATCATACTAGCCAACGCTTCGTGATTTGAGATTGTCTACGGAAAAAATTGACCAAGTTGGTAGATAGGATTCTGGGCCTAACTCACCTCGAGCCATTCCAAAAGCTCAAAGTACAGTACTGAGCGCTCCGACATGTCTGCAAGCGAGTCATTTCTCAAAAGTGTGCTGCAGATGAAGTTAAATCGCCGTCGTAGATGGGCTAAAGCCGTAGGGTGCACGAGATAGTCACTTGGATGACCCCCACCGTTCCGATGTAAATTAGGTAGATATTCCCGGATTGCTATCAAAAGAGACCCAATTTTTGCATCCTTTGCCTTTTGTGCTGTTAGTGCCTCCAATTGTCCAGAGATCTGGAAAACGATGATCAAAAGTGGAGATGAAAGATGGAAACGAAAAGACCCACATCTTCCTTCCGGTCTCCAGCGTATCCAGTGCCCTCTTTAGCTTTATTTCCTCGGTTCCGAATAAAAGGTGAACTATCTAGAGAAATTGGTAATATCTTGCGACGCTTAGTCGTGTGCTCCGAGCTCTCGACTTCCCCTACAATATCCTCTACAAAGTGCTGCTCTACTATCGCGAGACCAATTCCAAGAATAACACCTTGTAAATTCGAGCAGTGAAATAACTCGTTATCATCTGTCGCAACACCGGGTCTATGGGTTCGATCTGCTGAGATAGGTTCTCCACAGGCAATACAGAAAATGAATTGGCATTGTGGACACTTCTTCCTGACAATTTTTCGAACATGATTGATAAACGTTGTAAATTCAGGCTGAGCCGCGAATAGTAAGAGCCAGTAACCGAAGCGTTCCAAGTGCAGACACATACGAAAAAACTGAAAAAGTCTGTTTTACTCCTCATCCAACTCGCACCACATCCTTGGGGACAGGATTGTGGTGTTTCGTCAGTAAGCAAGGAATAGAGTTGAAACAAAAAACTTTGTTCTGAGCCTTCAGGACAGCCTTTCATCCATTGACCCTGGGTCATTATCTTGACACATTCAGTGGTTCCAGGCACTTGGAGTATTTCTGCCTCCTCTTCTATTTCGATGACTTCTTCGCGACGATCTTTGGAGAAAAAGATTCCTGTAGAACATGATAAGAAAAATCTAGCATATATTGCGGATGGTGAACGTACCTGCGTACGGATCAACGTCCTGGTGTCCATCCATGGGGCCAGTCTCAAAATCCATATCATAATCTACATAATCCTCCACATCATCTAAAATGTGCGACAAAAGTGAATCAGAATTTACTTCAAGGAAAGATAAAAAGCAGAAATTCACTGTCATCCATGTCTTGATCATCATCGGTAGAACCCGTCTCATCTTCTGGTATCTACGAAGCCCGAAAGCCACACCAAATAGTTGAGTACAATCCATGTTCCAAATCTACAGATGAAACGGCACACACACCGTCTTGTAAACTTTCTTCGACTCCTGAGTCAAGGCCATCATCTCTAAGTCGTCGTCGGCGTCTTCGTCATCATCGTCCTTCACATCATCAAATTTGCCCTCGAAGATACCTTCTGCGGCTTGCATGACATCTTTATATTGTTTCAAGGCGGCGCGTGCCTGTGCTCTCGTTGCACCCTACTTAACGTCAGCCTGTAAATGTAGTCCTTACGAGAAAACGAAATGCGCACCATCTCCGTCAGCTGCCGAACCTCAGTCTCCATCCTGAATATCGATAATTGAGAACCCGGTTCACAATACTTGTTACAGCACAGGAAATAAACGGGATCACCAGAAGCTAGAAGTAGAATCCTTGAAGCTTTGCGGTCGAGCTAATATGACCGCTGCTGATTGCAGGATACCAAGCACAAGCGTGATATTATTTATGAAAGAAGCGAAAAATGTAACAATGATGTTCTCAAAGCACACCGGCAAACAATAAACTTGCCGATTGCAAAATGACCAACGGCTAGACTTTTTGCTGTAACTTGCTTTTTTGAGAACTAGAGAAAGAGAACTTCAAAATATTACATAATGACAATATCCCTATTCGCATATGAACCCAAGTCTGTCGGCACCAGGACGCAGATAAAACAAAAAGGGGATAGGTGTAGCCGAAAACAGCTATCTCTACGTGTTCGAAGAAGAAAAGCAAGGAAGAGCAGGTTTATAGAAAGACCAAACTCCATTAAGGAAGCAAGAAGCACTATCAATGCAGAAAAGGGAGTACACTTCTAAAAACGTGGATTTTTTTAGAAATAAGCTAATACATTTCATGAGTGGGCATTTCTTAAAAACACAGTCCTACCACGTTATAGCCTGAAAGAAAAACGAAACTTGAAATTGACAGTCACGACAAGGTCAGGGTGTCTGCGGCTGGCGAGGAAGCAGGGGGACAAAATCCAGAGAATATGTTGTCAGATCACTGGTGAGTGCCAATGTATCAAGACTGGCACGGTGACGAACACTCAGAGTGGTCGGACGCGATGCACTGCTGCTGACATCACTGTTTGACCCAGTATCGATCTGGAAAGGGAACTGTCCAAGGCCTGTCGAAGTGGTAGACAGCTGGGAGCCAGTGCTCATGCCAAGTGTATGCCTGTTTGGAGGAGCAGGAAGAGCTTCGTCATCTGAAGACACAGTTGAAGTGTCATTCGCCTTGAAGTCCCGCTGACTCAACGGCGATGCAGGAGCGACGGTGACAGTGGGTGGAGGGGAAGATTGAGCAGACATTCTGGTAGGTAATTGAGGGGGCGATGATGTAGATATAACACTATTCGCGAGAGGGGAAACAGGTGACCTGATGGGGCGGTCAGAAATTGGAGAGGGTGGGACAAAGGGGAAGGCTTCCAAGATTGAATCAGCCCTCGTAGATGCAGCGGATATGATAGAGGAACCAGAGATCCGTCTGCTTCCCTGCGCCTGAGCATAAGCCCTTGCTTGCTGTTCCTGGAGCGGTCCAGGCTGCAAAGAGCCACCGCTCAGCGGGGAAACCAGCCTACCCATGGCTGTTCTATAAACCCCTCTATGTTGAGTTGATGGTGATGCCAAGCCACCCAAACCGACATCTAGACGAGTGACAGAGCCAATATTAGCCACAGAGCCAGTTTGGGTGCTGATACTGGAAGGTCGGCTATCATCAGATCGAGTGCTTGAAATAGCTGTTGGATCATCAGGTATCCATACGGATTTGGTGGAGTCAGGTTTGGGAGAGATTGGATCGGATCTGGTTGCAATGGGAGAAGCGTTGCCTGGGGCAGTCATGAGTCGATTATCCTCAAATGGATCAGCAACTTCGTCCTCGTCAGCTTCCTTGAGGACATCATTGGGACCAAACGACGTTGCAGCCAGGGGCGAAGTAATAGCAGGACGAGAAGCAAACAGCGGTGTCTTGAGGCTGCTGTCAGGTGAGGATGGGACGGAGCCAGCAGGTACGACTTCGGCCCTGAGGGCGTTGAGAACCTGGTGAACGGGACTCTTGTTGGCGGTGACAATTACGGGAGCCTCGTTAAGGAAGTCGCTTGAGTAGCTAGCACCAGACATGTAGGAATTTGTAGATAAGGCTGAAATGCCAGAGATAGTAGAGGTGGCATAGAGCTGGCGAAAGTTGTCGTTGGAAACATTGACGTGCTCGAGATTGAGGTTGAGGTCTGGAGAACGAGGAGGTCTCAGAGGACCTGAAGAATCGGCAGACAATTGTGTAGATGAATGGGCGTCTGTGTCGGACCTGCTGCCACTGGACTCGAGGGCGATAGGGATGACATTTGGACCTTCTGTTTTTGTGGTTTCGATAGAATTGGAATCGTCGAAAGGATTTGTGAGATGAGGTCTAGACGGAGGAGGCAGAGTAGTACCATGCGACTCTGGATCAGTGATGCCTATGGTTGCTGATTGCTGGGAAGAGCTGATAGTAAGCTTTTCCGTAGGGTCGGGACGATTGAGGACGTCGGCGGCGCGAGCGGGCTTGTCCCTCTGCGGTTCGCGCGCACGGGTCTTTGTTTTGCGATGGCTGAACTTGCGACGATACCACATAAAGAGGGAGACTGAGAGAGCCAAGAAGAGGACTGCGCCGACGATTCCGCCGGCCAAAGCGCCCTTGCTGACACCCCCGCCCGACTTGGAGGACCCTGAGTCGACGCAGGTGGTCTGGCTGCATGTATGACAGTCCCTAAAGAAAGAAAAAATGAGAGATAATCCAGGGAGGTCAGAACGGACTTGCCTGTTTATGATGATGCACTCCTGGTCGGAGGCACAGTTGCAGGGCTCTGGCTCTGGGCAGTCATTGGGCCCAATGCAGGGGTCCTGTACGGCAAGAAGACGGGGGATGATTTGCATAGAAAAAAAATAAAAACAAAGGAGCGACAGGTAGAAAGAACGGAGAGAGATGGGAAACACTGCGGCAGATCACAAATTCGCCAGCCAATCAGAGCCCGACCATCATGCTCGCTGTTTCCGTCGTCGGACTCACTTATTCCCACAGCCCCCTCACCCCACCTTCCCTCCTCGACGTCGTCCTCGCTCTTCCAAGCGGCTCCAGGACCCTTCTCATCGGCGCCAATGGAGGTCTGTCCTCTGCTCCTCTTGGGAACCTATCTGACCCGTCCAGCGGGCAAGTCCACCCTCCTCCAAATCCTCGCCGGCAAACGTCTCGTCACCACCCCTGGGGCCGACATACGTGTCAAGGGCCGCGATGTCTTCCGTGACGCGCCCCCAGGCATCACTTTCCTCGGCACCGAATGGTCTGTCTATCGTCTTGCGCCATCAGTCACCACTCATGCCTCATCCAAGGGCTATGAATCCTGTCGTCAGAGGCGATATCGTCGTCTCGGCATTCTTGGACTCTGTTGGGGGCTACAGACACAAGGAGCGCCGAGATCACCTTGTTGACATTCTTGACATTGATCTTGACTGGCATATGCACCAAATATCCGATGGCGAGCGCCGCAGGATCCAGCTCTGCTTCGGGCTCATGGCTGAATGGGATATCCTTTTTCTTGACGAGGCCCACTCTATTTCCCTATCCCTCTAGGACGACAGCTCACATCTGCACAGGTCACCGTGGACCTGGATGTACTCGTCCGTGATCAATTGCTTGCTTTTCTCAAGAACGACAGCGAGACTCGCGGCTCTACTATCTTGTGTATGTATCCCGCTCAATATTTCTTACCTCCAGGTTCATCATGCTTTCAAAAGATGCCACACATATCTTCGATGGCCTCGACGATTTCCCTACTCATGTTGCGCACATGCGTTTGGGTTCCCTCATCACTGAGCCTTCCCCATGGCCCATTACCCAGGAATCTGTTCTCGCTGCCCAGTTTCCACCTGCTACAACTTTGTTCAAGGTTGCCCTTCAGTGGTTGAGGGAAGATAAAGACTACCGTGAAGCATTGGAAAAGCAAGGCATCAAGAAGACTCGTGGTGCCCGTAGGAATGAGGTGATTTATAGCATTTCTCCTTCGTCTCGCAGCGCCCTCATCAGTTTATTAGACTGTGCCACCAGACTCTGAGACGTTTTACCGCAAGCGAGTGACAGCTCTCCATATAATCAATCCCCTACTAAACCGTATCACCAGATATGATTATTCACATTAGACTCAAGAACCAGCCTCCCAGAGATTTGTGACACGTATTCATAGTGTTTAAGTGTCGTAGTATCGCCTGCCTCCTGTACCGTAGAATATTGTACTCCCTGACACGTTTGAGAGGGTGGGAATTTCCGAAACAAAGCCCAAACCAGCTTCCATTTCTTACCATGGCGGGTCCAGAAATCATAGACCTCACTGATTCACCTGTTTTGGTTGCCTCCGCCGATTCCAAAGACGTACCAGCAATATCTCTTCTCCAGAATCAGGATGTGTTAGGTGGTGAAACCACAACAAAAAAGAAACGTAAACGCAGGAGGAAACACAACCGTGGTGTACCAAATCGCGACTCACTTGCTGCGACTACAAAGAACACTTCTAATGAGGAATTTGAAGAAGAAGCAGACGCATCGCAAGACCCTCCCCAAGCCAAACGGAAACACGAAGATGGGTCTTTGACTCCAAAGATTGATACCTCGAGTCCGGTACCACAAGATCGAATATCCTCTCTCAAAAAACACAAACATCATAGAGAAGTCCGAGTATCATCCACCGGAAATACAGATTTGAATGAAGATTTATATTTCGAAGATACCACTCCTGCGCCCCTGCCTTCAGCTATTAACCTCCCTCCGCCGCCATATGACACTGTCGATCCCCCCAGCCAGAACTCTATCGGCACGAAACTTTTACTCCCTGCTCATGTGTCAGTGCTTGGATCGACACCGGTTGAGATCTTGCCACCAACAGATGAAGATGAAGATGATGCTGATTATATCAAGTACCTCGATTATGGCGGTGAGCGCCAAAAGGTGGGTTCAAATGGCTTCAATCTAGTTGGTGTTCATTCATCATCAACAGGAGTTTCTGCGGTATTTTGAAGAACCCGAAGACGAATCATCAAAGCTAAAACGGACAGTATGCAAAAATTGTGGTACTGAAGGTGACCATAAAACTGCAGACTGTCGTGTACTCATCGTTAGTAAATTTGTCTTTTCATGTCCTTACATTCACATCTCATGTACAAAACCTACATCCTTTTTTTTTTCTACCTCCACCTGCACTGTGCCCGCGTGTTTGGTGTTGCTAGTGTTTGACATGTGGCGTACGCGATGAGCATGTCACCAAGTCTTGTCCAGTGAGTAAAGTCTGCTTTTCGTGTGGTATGAAAGGACATATCATCAGTGTATGTGCAAAAGTTTTCCCTCATGAGGAGAAATTTTCTGATTATTCCGTTCATAGAATTGTCCAAACCGAGGTGTGGGAAGAGACTATAGCAACACTGGAAGATGCAACCGGTGTTATTCTAAATTCCATCAGACAAGTGTGCGTTCCATTCCAAGTATAGGCATTTTAGCTTATCCTCTTCCGATGAGATAGGAATGCCCAACATGGTGGAGGTTATATATCTATGTGGCAGACGAAGAACGGGCTCAAATCCTGAATGAGCGACGAACAAAACATGAGTTGGAGTTGGGTAAAGGTGGGGAAGGGTATATAGCTGAAGATGAGTGGTGTTACAATTGTGGCCAAGTGGATCACTGGGGAGACGTGCGTTTGAAATCTCCAACTGAACATTTCCTGCCTTGATCTGATTTGACTATTCCCAGGACTGTAAAGCAACCCACAGACGGGATAGGCCTGTAGAATCTTCCGCTTTTGGCCTCAATAACATTTCTACAGGACCGTTCTACGATCATGCAGAATTTAAAAAACGACCAGAAAGGAGGCTGAGAGATTGGGAACGTGACAACGACGCATGGAATGATCATGCTCCTGATGGAGTTGGTAGACAGGGTAAGAAGAAAATGATGGAGAGAATGAGAAAGGCTGCCAAAAATTTCGAAGAAGAGAGCGACCCGGATGATTGGTTCAGAAATTCGAGAAACATGAGAAATCGTGAGACCGGTGGAGCTCTTTCGCGATTGGATAGAGATGGAGATCGTCGACGGGACAGGGATAAAAGAGAGAAAGACAGAGCCAGAGGGAGGGACAGAGATAGAAGACGGGAAAGAGAACGAGAAAGAGAAAGCGACAATGCAAGGGGAAGGCATCGAGTTGAGCAAGATAGACCGTCAGAACGAGGTCACGACGAGGCATATCCTGACAGAGAGAAAGTAAAGATCAATTTCAAACATAGTTTACCTCCCCGACCACCATCCGCTACAAGGCCAACTCTGTTAGCTCGGATGGGTGGCCCGGATTCTGTTGATAGTCCTGGTCCTTCTAGAGAAAGTTTGCAGAGGGATCGTAGTGGTACTTTGTCCTTCTCAATCAGAGGCGCGGGACAAAGGGCAACTAGGGATGACTCTTACAGTCATCACCGCCTAGTGGGAGATCAGCCAGGTCCTCGATATCAAGGTGGTTATGGCAGATAGCACAGGATGTTTGTAGCTTAATTATTATATATACGCTGTCAATTTCCTGCACAATTGCGCGCCTACTGGTACCTTTGGCTGTAGTGAGCATGGTCCATTAAGCTTAGGACTTGACCATCATGTTGAGCTCATTCGTTACAAACACTCTCCTCGGAACTCAGTCTTGGTCGGGTAGAAGCAATCATGGCTCTGCTGCTACCTCTTCAATGACCACGACTAACGCATCATCTGAAGCGCAATCCATTGTTGCTTGTACCACGATCTCATTGGAATATGCATCCCTGAGGCATGCAAACCACTGCCCCTTGGGCATCTATGTTGTACCCTCACCCGTAAACCTGTTCATCTGGGATGCAGTTCTGTTCGTCCATCGGGGTTCGAGTCTCAACGGCTGTCGGTAAATTATTACAACTCACGTCTCAACCATCAGGCTACTACGTCGGTGCCGTCCTGCGCTTTCAGATAACCTTTCCTAACGATTACCCGGAGAGAACTCCGACAGTGCAATTTGTCACGGACATCTTTCATCCCCTTATCGACCAGAAAGGTAACTTTCATCTGAATTCACATTTAAGACCCTGGAAGTGCGTGTGCTTGTTGCTATCTCTTTCCTTCCTTAGAGAAACCTTTTTTGTTGCATTTTAGACCGAAAGAGCATCATGTCTTCCATATCCTATATGATGTCAAAGCGGCATTCAAAAGAAACAGGCTCGACCAAATTAAGGGGTCAGATGCATGGAATCAAGAGGCATACAGGTACGTTCTCCTCGTTACGTGCTAGTGACGTATTACTCAAACTTTTTTTAGACTGTGTGTATTCGACTCCAAGAAACAATGTCCAGACATCTCTAACGTTTTCGGTTCAGATATCAGGAGTCCAGGCCGTCCTTCTCCGCACTTGCTGCTCAATCATCTCAGTTGACACAATCGGACTCGGCTCTTTTCGACAAAGACCATCCATCATTCACCGGAAAACCCACAGGGGGTGTCGCATTCCAGAAGCTCTCATCAGACACATTGCACGAATACAGACAAAAACTTGGATTACAGGAATGGGTCGATGAGCCGAGTGAATCGTAAAACACAAAGGTTAAAATACAACATGTATCGAATAACAATGCGGGAGCTATTAGTCAATAATACTATCATTGACTGGTTGAGGTATTGCATCGATAGTTTCCACCAAACCAATATCATCGTCCTATTGTAAACGCAACTTCTCAAAATCAGGCTCTACTCGGAGAAAATACCCGCACGTACGTCAGCTGTCCTATGGAAGTGCTTCGAGAGTTTCTCTATCACAAGGCTATAAGGTAAGTGCTGTGTGAGTTTTCTGGACAGTACTTAGTCATCCTGCTGCAAGCTCCAAGCAAGGCAAACATACCTTCTAGGTTGTACATTGAGTGAGTGACGGGAGTCTAGGGTCGAATCCAAAACATTGGAAGAATGAGCCCCTTCACTCAGGGATATGCGTATCGAGTATTCTTTGTCAGTTTTGCCTCGACCGTGATTCCGCTCATAAAGTTCAAAGGTGATATGTGACTAGAAGTAGGACGTGAGTACACCAGGCGGATAAAACCCCAAGGAAGTCCGGCCTCACCGCATAATCAAGTTCTGGAATGCGTCGATTGGCGATAGGAAGTCCAGAAAGTAGGACGAGGTTGACAAGGGTATGGATGTGACTTTCCTTAGTGAAGTAAACAGTCAAAGAGCTTCCATTGTTGTTTCGAGCCTCCTCAAGATCATGTACTACATTGCGAAGGAGCGGAAGGGAAGTCAAGATGCCAATTTCCTCCCTTCTCGATACTTCAGACGAACCCATGAAATTCATATTTTTTACTTACTTTTCTTCAGGGTCAATGCCATATTCTTGGGGCGCAACAAGGTCGAAGAGTGCCTTTGCGCGACTGTATAATTCATGCATCTTCCTGTCCTGCCCGGTATGAACAGGATCACTGCGACCATTCTCGCTGAAGATGGCAAAAAGAAATGCGCGATGATGGAGAGCACAGTATTTGATAGTGTCATAAAGCTCAGATACCTGGGGAAAATCAGCATTACCGCTCGCAAATATAACATTGGTCATACTCGTGATGGATCAAATTTTTTCTGCTCTACATCACAGAAGTCTTCAAAAAGTTTTTCCCATCTTTCACGGAAGAGAAAAGGCTGATCACCACAACACCTGAAAGAGGTGGTAAGGAAATCGAGAAGAGGTTTATATTTCAATGCGTACCACCGGTCCTGGATCTTCTCAACGTCAAACCTTTCATAGTTCTTCCGCATGATGTCTCGGAATGAACTGAGAAGTACAATAACTTCCTACTGGAAAAATCAGGCGTTGTTCAAGGTCCTAAAATTAAACCCCTCACTTTCACCACTTCCACAGGCTCTTTCTTCATACTCTTCGGCCATGTAAGATCAGGTCTTTTTTCCGACTCACCGGGCCTGAGTAGGATCTTAAGTCGTTTCTTCACATCATCCATCAGATCCTTGGCGGCGTTGGAGTCGTCCAAGAGGTCTTTGCGAATAATGAGATTGAGAGGTTGCTGGTCAGGTTGCGGAGGAAAATTCTTGTTCATGAAGCCGCCATTAGCCTCAATAGACGATCGTTGACCGTTACTCATCGATAAAGGTGCCGAATAGCCAGAATTTTGTGGGTCGAGCAGAGCAGCTGCAAAGAATTCAGCAGAAGCGATGACACGACGCTCGGAAGATGTGAATATCTGATTTATGAGTTCAGCCGTACACATCTGGCAATGTGTACCTACAACGTACTTTGACTTTTTGGAGCACCTCTTTGTCTGCGTAATGGGAATGAACACGAAATACTGGATTAGGAAAGTTATTTGACATACTCATAATTGAGATATCCTTTCTCAAATATTCTCCCAAATCGCGGGATTGATACCTAGCGGAATGCGTGAACTGGTTCAAAAGGTTAATACTTTTACAGAGTAATCATAGTGAACGCACCTCGCCACCCCATTTGAAGACCAGCGTGAGTTTCGTAAGTTTCCTCTCATGCCCGACCTGCTTTCTCGAATAGACAGGCTTAAGTTGAGCTTTAGTTCCAGGAAGATCGATTTTGCTAGATAGAGCGGTGCTGAGTTGCGTTAGTTTATTAAGCTCTTCGCCGTCTGCACCAAGTTTACGAGCCTCTTCGATGGCTGTTGCAATCAAATTCAGCTGCTCTTTCTCTCTTAAGATGATTTCTTCCGTCTCTCCGTTGAGCAATGCCACAAATGGCTGTGTCCAAGGTTCTCCGATAGGAAAGTTAAATTTCAGCTTTTGCTGTCGAGATAATTGTCGGTCAAAGGAGAATACGATTGGAAAAAACAATCACCTTTGGAGTCCGGTCTGCGTGTCTGAAGACAGTCACATTGGCTTTCAAAATCCAAGTGGTGGCTTCTCTGTCTGGTCCTTCTGGGCCTAGCAGAGGCCGATCGATAGACACAGAGTAGCGCATGCAAAGGGCGGCAAGGATATCAGCGGCCTTATCTACAGTCATGTTTCATGAGCAGGGGTCCTGATCCGTCAGCTGAGGCTTGCACCATAATAGCTTTCATTGCCTTTAACAAAACTCCATCCGTTGACATCAATGACTTGACTTCGCTGCCCGTTTTCACACCGGAGCATGTCAAAACCGCACACACGCTGTCCGAATCCTTCACAGATTTTGGCGGCCCAAGACTTTTCCTCCTCATTCAGACGAGTGATGAATCTGATATAGTGGTTTAAGGGACAGAGACAAGCCATTGAACAACCTTCCTACCTTATTTCTTTCCCCTCTGTGTTTCTCCTCACAACACCGTCTACGACGGGGGATTTGCGCGTTTCTGCATGAGTATACTCCTTACCCACGGTATAGACCTTGATATCCTCGAAATTGTCTACGTCAATGAATTGCTCGTATATATATGAGCCATCCGTTCGGGGATGATTGAGGTTAGGATCTAGTTCGCTGGATTTATTTCCAACCTATGTGCAACAATATGATTCAGATTGAATCCAAGCATGACAGTAGACCAGGCTTACCTTCCTGAAGAGCCGACGTCCCCCTCCGCCGCGAAAATAGATATAAACATTATGATCCTCGCCACTGACAGGCTTTTCAACGAACGGCTTTTCCATCACAACCCCATCGACAATGATAGCGTCTCCATCTTCTCGCAGTGTTACTTCTGGTGTCACTCGGTATTGGCTCAGAATGATGCCAAGCCGATTTTCCATGAATTCAACCACTTCTTTCTCTACCTTTGGACCACCGTCGCGTGACACTTCTATTCTCCTCGGCGTTGGAACTTGCAGGTGATCAAGGGTTATGCCTACAAGTCGGCGATCCCAAAGCAGGGCTTGGGGCGCGAGGTCATTGATGCAGAAAGGGTTACGAAGTTTAACATAGGATATGGCTTTATCCAGGGGAAAGTCAGTCGAGAAGAATGAAATCAAGACATCACATCGTGGCCAATTGTCAACGTCTTCAGCACACGTCAGACATTTTATCACCTCATGATCCGAATTTGTAAACACCTTCATCTAGAATAACCTTGTCACCAAAGAGTCGGACTTCGATTGCCCCCTTTCCCCGTTCAACCAAACGCGTCAATATTTCCCTCATGGCTTTGCTCCTTGCTTTTATGTCCATGGCGCAAACACCTAGAATCACTTTCTTTGGTGCTGCAGCATACCTGAGGAAAGGGTCAGCCACGAATGGACAAATGCAAAGGCGTCAAACGGCACCTGTTGTCTCTATATGGGTCCACTATTGACACAGGATCCGAATACGAGCTTATGGAAGAACGTGACGAAGATCTGGTTACGATTGAACCAGAATGTGCTCTATCGAAAGGGTTGAACAAAGATGATCTGTGTGCTTGACCGTCCCGTGGAAACATTCCTTTTTCGATAATACGCCTCAACAACGGCGAAAACTGCAGGTCTAGGGATAAAATCTAGTGAGCTATTTTCGCCCTTCTACATTTTCACACGCTCATACATGTAAGTTTGACTTTCAAAACTTCTCCCTTGCTGGAAAGTCACTGCGACGTCTTCGGAACAACATCTAGTTGCTGCCTATCTCAAAGAATATTTGCCCAAGAAAGGCTGAAAAGAACCTTCCATTACGTCCTATCGAATGATCGAATCCGCGTCCGATGTCTAGTTCACATTATAACATTGACACCTTCCCTTTTACGCGCGTCATAGTTTACAAGAGAGTCGCCCTGAATCACAGACTGGGCGGAAATGGTTTGTTGGCAGACTTGAGATGATGTGATGAGGTCCCTCAGTCGAAATGTCCTTCAGCGGTATAGTTGTGGGGTTTAGATAGGGGGACTTGTTGTAAACGCATAACAACGACCTGTATCTATACCATCATAAAATCAAACGGTTGATCATCAGGAGATGAAGCCTAACTTATTTGAGTATAGCGCCCGACAATAGGTACATCTTTTCACTCGTCCACAAAGCTGTTGGAACGACAAACTCACGACGTGTCGTCACGTTGTCCTGTCTATCTTTGATTCTTTTGTTTCAGTTTCACCTGCAGAACAATGCTTAGACTTTATTACGTATTCCACGGACATTATCAGTTGCCCTAGTCGTATAAAGAGCTAAATACTATGATGTAGACACTTCAGTTCTCATACTGCTTCGAGGGACCAAGGTCATTTCTTACAAAGGCTTGTTTATCTTGATGTTCTTCACAGCAGGATGCATGCTGATTACAGTCGTCTTTGTCTTTACCCAAAGGAGTCTGTGGACAACCCAAGGTTATCACAGAGATCAATTTGTACAGAGATGGACTGTGACCCAGCTGGTAAGTCTAGAACACCTCCAGATTGTTACATGTTACAACCTCTGAATCCAACTCAGGTTACAATCTCCAAATGTATAGAGAGAATGTGAGACCTTTCTTGGAGATGGAATGTATATAGAAGGAATTTATAATAGGTTTGAATATACAGGATTGTGCTACTACCTACTGATCCTTATATACTACCTATCTAAGTTCTCTTGACTAATAGCATTTGACAGAAGAAAGTAATCATAGAAGTACATGGATAAGGATTTCATAAGAAGGTATTGGACCATATGGCCTGAGTGAGGTATACAAGGGAAGATACATAAAAGGGGGTAAGATGGATTAGCATATGGCATGTCGCTTCTTCCATGTGCTAGAGAACACAAAAGATGTTGGATAAAGCTACGACAAGGCTAGACCGCAGCAAACGCGCACCGGTCATGTATCGATTTACTACTGTATATATAGTAGCTACAGTACAATAGCTACGTCGTCCATTGTTTTAATACGATAAAGACACGACAACCAAGAAAACAACAAACTAATTTTAGTGTATCGTTCAATATTTCAACAAAAGAGCATTTAGCTTTTGCATACATGAGGCAGAAGAGGGTTGTTACACAGATATTATAACAAAATACACTTAGAATTCAGGCAAGTTATTGTGAATCAAACTAAGCTGTAATGAAGATTGATTTCAATGCTTGAGGCTGTTCCAGGTAACTCAAAGTAGCTGGAGCACCAATTAACAAGCAGATGTAGAATTATTGTCAGCTACAAGTTGCTGTAAGGCCTCCTGACACAATGGCTTGGGTGGAGCATCATCTTGCACATAAAGTTCATCATTCTGATATGAATTTTTCTCGCAAATTGCTTGGTGAATTTCAAGGACAAGTTCGGCCTTGAATAATGCAGTACTGATCTCCTTGTACTCTTGTGTTGGGTTGAGTAGCTTATTAGTCAACATATGAGTCTTATCAGATAATCATGGTCCATAGCAGCAAATGAAATTATCTAGACAATAGATGGATAATCTGAACAGTCTAAAAATAGATTTGATATCCAGGCCAATGGGGTTATGGATGTTATGGATCATTGCAGAGTCACGAGTCACAGGGTACGGATTCACACAGAAGTGGAATACGACTGTATGTTGAGCATATATGATATCCTTTGACGGGCTGTTTGAAGGAGGTGGCTTGGGAGACAGGTTGCCTGAAGCTATGGAACCATATACAAGTGCTGACATACAACAAGGAAATAGGCCAGAATATGGATCTACCGCTGAATGTGGACAGGTGATGAATATGCAGACAGGTGCCGAGGTAGCCGAAAAACAAATGCAAATTCTTCATTTGGGATGATCATCATTGAGTGAAATTTCATGCCATTTGACTGCTCTCGTTTTCATGAGCGTTGCAATTTGATTAGTATTCAAAACTGAGTATATCCTCTAAGTATAACACGGACATTGAAATCTGAAATCAAGGTGTATGCTACACACCGAGTAACGTGGTGTCAGGTCAGTGAAGACCCCGTGGTATTTGCCAAGACTTGCCTTAAATTGTACCTGACAACTCTTCTTTCGTATGGGACCAATTGCCAGTCGAAATTTGATCCTCAAATGTTTACTGAGATCATCCGGGTATTTGTCCATGAATGTGATTTCAGGGTAGTTCCTTCGTTATATATATAAAGTGCTTCTCTGTGATCTACTTTGTCTAATGTCTAACTGGGAGCCAAGGCGGACACTCGCCGAAGGTACGTAAATGATTCGTACTTGACCTTCGCGTCTCATCTTCTCTTGCACTAGTCAATGCCATTCTATGTGCACCTGGGAAGCCTCATGAGTTTGAAATGCGTTTAATTGATGGTCGTCTCTTACGAGTTTACAAGAACATCTGGTCGTCTTTGCGAGTTTTCTGGCTCGAGGCTGCCAAGGATCACGCAGAAAAGACATATGTTGTCTATGAGAAACGAAGATACACGTTTCATCAGGTCTTCGAGTCGTCCGTCAAGGCTGCGGCTATGTACCGTGATGTGTATGATATTCGCAAGGGTGTGTATTTGTCTTTTCCACTCTCTTGTCGACAAATTACATGATATTCCCAGGTGATAGGGTCGCTATCTGTTCCCGGAATTATCCCGAATTCTTGGTTGCTTTCTGGGCTTGCCGTATGTTCTTACTGTTCCATAGTAAGGTCCATCCCGTCTTACCTTGACTGCCTAGACCTCATTGGAGCTGTTTCGGTGTTGGTCAACGCGTTAGTATCATGGACTCTCCTGACATACCAACTGCTGACCATCTACAAAGCTGGCTTCCTATGGATGTTTTGCATCACTGCCTTACATATACCCAAAGCAAGTTAATTATATTGGACCCAGAGCGAGCGGATCGTTTAGAGCCCATTGCTTCAAGATTTGCTGCTGGTACTGTTGGTCTCTTAGTTTTGGAGGCAAGTGAGGGCAAAGGCAAATGGAATCATATGGTGACTTGGGATGACGCTTTGGCCAATTATAAGGGCAATTCCCAAAACATTTTGACTGATGATCCCGAAATTGTTCCAGAAGATAATGCTTCAATCTTGTTCACTTCCGGTATGTCACTGGCTAATTTGGCTCCATCTAGTACAGATGATGACCCTTCGTTTCACGCATATCAACAGGTACAACCGGTCTCCCCAAAGGCGTTTTGACTACTCAACGTCAATGGCTTACTAATGTAATCAATGTGAGCAAAATCTGTGTGTTTTACCTGCATGTTCTCAAGGGGCAGAAGACCATAATTAGCAATCAGCATGCGGCCCTCCGGCGTGGAGAGGATGTCCCTGTCCCACTTCCAGGACCTCAGAAGAGTATGCTGATTTCGGTTCCATTTTTCCACGTCACTGGTTCCACCAGTCTGACTGTATGGCAACTTGCTGCATCCCAGCGTCAATCGAGCTTACTCCATGCCTAGATGTTGGCGACCATGGCTGGGCTTAGAATCATTTTGATGCGTAAATGGGATATCCAAGAAGGTTCGGTATCTAATGATATCTTCCGTCCACGACCATTCACTTCCCTTCAGCTACGAGGTATTTACTTCAACCTGGCCCCTTCGTCGGCTCGTCAAAGTTCTCTTATGTATACCCCCAGATTGATCAAGGAAGAGCATGTTGCAATAGCTGGAGGGTGCGTTCTGGGAAGATGTACCCAATGAATATATGTTATGACGCCTATTCAGAGTTCCATCGATGGTTTCAGACCTTACGGACGGTACACATACAGGCCGTTCGCTTGAAGGGCTCATGTTCGGTGGTGCCCCAGCACCCGAAACATTACCTAAACGGGCTAAGGAAGCCTTTCCTGATGCACTTATGTGAGGAGGCATGATCACAAGATTGACTATAACCTCATGATTACATTAGGAGCCAAGCATATGGCCTGACTGAAACGAGTAGCATTGTGACAAGCGTTGGTGAGTCAGGTTTTCTGCCTTTTCTGTCTTCTTTGGACTGGGGATGTCTTGCAGCGGGAGAGGATTATGCTAACCGAACGACAAGTTGGTGAGTATTATTTCTATCTGGATCTAAACTGCATTTTATACTAGATATCCTTACAGTGGACTGGCTTCCCCTGTTAACGATATTATTATCATGGAGGGCGACAAACAAGTGCCTACAGGTGCAGTTGGAGAGGTTTGGATACGAGGCCCGAATGTTATGCGAGGGTATTGGCATGATCAAGGTAAGGAGCTTGCTTGTTTTGGTCATGTATCTTCTCTTAGGTCTCATCGTTCAGCCGCAACTGACAAAGTCTTGACTAAAGACGGATGGCTCAAGTCAGGTGATCTGGGCTATCTGGACCAAGAGGGGTTCCTCTACGTTCGTGGTCGAAGTAAGGCTTTCCCCGTCAGATCATCGCAGCTACTGAAGCTTCGGTCAGTCAAGGATATTATTATTCGTGGGGGCGAAAACATTGTCAGTCAAATCCCCTCAGTGTTGATGTCTGTGATTAAGATTGGGGCTAGGATTCTGTGTCAATAGAAAATGCTCTTTATTCTGACCCTCGTGTAGCAGAGGTTGCAGGTGTTGGAATTCCCCACCCCCGCTTGGGTGAACAAGTTGCCGCTGTAGTGTCTGCCCGTCCAGAAAATAGAGGTCAGTTAACTGAAGAAGGCTTAATCGCATTAGCTCAGAAGAGGTTTGGCAGTCTGCTCATGTCACATTTATCCTTTGATTGTCTTTGTTCTCAGATTGCCCAAATTTGCTGTGCCAGTGATGGTTTTGATTTTGGATCGGCCATTTGGTGAGAAAGTCTTACCTCTCGTCTTTGTTTGCCGTTGATCGACATTGGAATAGAACGAACAGCATCCGGGAAGATACTTAAGAGTGAGCTGCGTAACCTTGCTTGTACGGAGTGGGAAAAGCGGCAGACAAAGGTTTCGTCAAAACTATAAAACCTTTTATGCAGTCTTTTTGTGCGAGGGTTTCAGTTGCCATAAACAAACCAGTTGACTCCTAATAATATCTATATGAACACAACTGTCTGTATAAGCAATGTGTAACTACACATTACAAAGTTTATCTGAGGCCTAGAAAGGTAATAGACATAGCACGTGGCTCATGGACGATCGGTCAATATTCCGGTTTATTTTTCTTCCCTATGCATCCAAGTGCCCATGAGCTCGTCCGATCAGACACCAGATTACACGCATAAATCTTCGCCTGGCGCGCCATTTGCCTATCAGGCGCGTCTCTTGGAAAGGACATCATCTAATGGGGGCAGTTCACGATCATCACGAAACAACTCTCAGCCGGGACCGGGTGTTCTTGCTACTCCCATTGGATCGTCCAACACATTTCTGGGATCGAGAAGACGAGCAGCACCCTCACATCGTCCCAGCAGCAGTCTGGACGTTCTTAGGGGTAAGTGGGAAGAGCGTGTGCGAGAGGTAGAGACAGAGGAACATTCTCTTGGTAATTACAATTCTATGCCCGACACTTTAAAATCAGGGTTACAGCCTTCTGCTCTGGGAAATGTTACACCGAATACCATGAGCAACCCAATATCCTCGAACAATGGCCCTTCTACTATGGAGACTGCAATGCATCTCAAACGACGAACCATGCCAGACCCTATTATCACACTACCATTCTCGCCCAATACCACAGCTGAAATAGATACCCCCTCATCAACGTCGCCCCGTCGGAACATACCCTCATCCACGGTGATTGCTTCTTCCAAACACGTCCTATGTCCTTCAACCTCGCAGAAAATTTTTCCTCCATCCAGTTCTCGATCCATTTACGAAGTGCCTAGAACATCCAGTGTTAGGCAAAGCTCCCCTCTTCGTAACCATATATCCCTATCCTCACACCCATCATCAACGAATTCGCCAGACAGTAGCCCTGACATTCGACCCGTAGCTGCTCAGCATTCTCATCATGTTTTTTCGCTTTCTCAAGCCACATCTTCAATGGATAGTCCCAGAAACCGATCACAATCTCTTCATGAATCTTCCATTCTGTCAACGCCCAAAAAGAGTGCCGAACAACCACTCTATACCCTCGGTCGTAATAAATCTGTTACTTCCCTCAGTTACAATCAAGGATCTGCAAAAGTGTTTGTTACCACCCCTTCATCGGAGTTAGATGAAAAGTGGAGTAACCTATCACAGTTATCGTTGACGACGCCTATAGGATGTTCGTCCCCATCCGTTTTATCCTCAGTCCCTTATAAAAGTTCATACATGTCCAGTAAGAGGGCTTCAGCACACGACAATCTTATCGGCAGTCGTAGAGATCACTTCCCTCGTGTAGCAAGCGGTGATGGCGATGAGAGCTGGGAAGAGGGGAAAGCTGCATCTACACAGGATCCAAAGTTAATTCAGGAGAATGTCAACCGAGTATCTACGAGGAAAGGCCAGCTTAAACAAGATTTATATGCAGAAACGTCGGCGTCTCTTTTCCGTAGCCAAAGCGTTCCTGAAATTCCGGGGTTTGCCATTCCCGAAAGTGATGGTGTTGCAGGGCTTCCCGGTCGCCTGCAGCTGAAAGCACCAAGCGGACATGCTGCTCCCAATTTGTCGACTCGATATTATGGAAGGAACTGGGCCGACACGCAACGGCATCTTATTCAAGCATATGAGTATCTCTGTCATGTCGGAGAAGCACATCAATGGATTGAGGGGTGCATTGGAGAAGAAATTGGCTTCAACATCTTAGAAATGGAAGAAGGTCTACGTAATGGCGTCGTTCTTGCAAAATTGGTCAGAGCCTTTCATCCTCGAGTTGTTCGACGGATTTTTGAGGTATAATTTGTAAACCTAGCTGAGGGATACAATGTCGACCTCCTTTCGCTTTCTAGTCGTCAAACCTTCGTGACTTCCGTCATTCAGATAACATCAATGTATTCTTCAAGTTCGTTCGTGATGCAGGGTTGCCTGAGGTTAGCTTCAAAAAAATCGATCGTCGGATGAAGTACCTCACAAAGAGAATAGGGCTTCATTTTTGAACTCACAGATTTATATGAGAAGAAGAATATACCAAAAGTCATCTACTGTATTCACGCACTCAGGTGACTATTTTCTTTATTTTTCCAAGTCCTGTACTCACAACGTGCCTTGTTTTGAGTCACCTACTCGCACGTCGAGGAATGGCTCAACGAATTGGCAACCTGATTGGCCATCTCCACTTTTCCGACGATGACCTGCGAAAGACACAGAAAGGCTTGAAGGAGGCCGGTGTTCCGATGCCTAATTTCGGTAATGTCGGACGAGAATTGGCCAAAGAAATTGATGAGGAAGTAGAGATTGATGTAGAGTCACAGGAAGAGCGTAAGCCTACCAGTTTCTCTTGAGTGAAATCCCATATCCTACTACTTTTCAGGCCAACACCGACTCTTATATGAGAACGAGAGTTCTATCATTGCCGTCCAGTCTCTAGCTCGCAGCCATCTTGCAAGAAGGGCTCGTGCTAATATTCAAGCTCGTATGCATTCTGCTGAACGATACGTTACTAAGCTTCAAACCCAATGTAGAGGTCACTTGCTCCGAAATCAGATCCAGGCTAAGAGACACCAGCAAAGAAATCTCATTCCATGGATTATCGCCTTGCAGGCGGCTGCCCGATCTACTTTGGTCAGACACCAATGGAAAGTCTATTTGCATTCCATCGGGGTGATGTCCTCCATTTTTGTCAAGGCTCAAGCGCAATCGCGCGGTGTTTTGCAGCGTCGTCGGTTCCGGAAATTCAAGGGAGCACTTCGCACCATCGGCTTATCCATGACCCGTTTACAGGCATTTGCTCGTGCTCGTATCACAAGAGCAGCACGACAGGAATTGAAGAAGACATTCACTCGACCCAAAATCGGGTTTTCAATTGTGCATTTCCAAGCTCTGGCTCGGGGTGCACTCCTTCGACTGTCTCTGCAAAGACAGAATTGTCGGTTGGCTAAGCTGAGCCCGGCCTTCATTGGCGTTCAGTCCCAACTCCGTGGAATTTTGGTCCGACGTCGTTTTCGAAGCCAGTCAGTGAAATTGAAGAATCTCACAGACGTAGTGATCCGCATACAGGCAGCCACGCGCACATATCTGGCTAGGAAGCGCTTACTTGCCCTCATACGTGGATTGCGTCGTGTCACTCCACTCATGATAACCTTCCAAGCGCAAGCCCGGGCAAAAATTGCCTGTCAAAGGCACACAACACTGGTTAAGTCACTTGAAACTCCGAGGAACCTAAAAATGGCCTCTTCACTTCAGGCTTTTTCTCGAGCCAGTCTTGTTCGACTTCGCCATCTCGAGCTTAAACGAAATCTTGATTATGCAACTCCCAATATAACAGGTTTTCAAGCCTATATTCGAGGTGTCATTGTCAGAAATGACTATCATGCTTGGCGCGAACACCTTCATCGTAGCAACTATGTCGCCGTCATCCTACAAGCATTATTGCGTGGTGCTCTTATCAGACGTCATTTTAAAGAGAAGATGGACTATTATTGTACTAATCTTAGCAAAGTCATCAAGATTCAGTCTCTTTTCAGGGCCAAGGAGACTCGTGAGCAATATCGCCAACTTACGATGGGTACCAACGTTTCCGTGGGCACAATCAAGAATTTTGTTCATCTGCTCGACGATTCTGAGGCAGATTTTCACGAGGAAATTAAAGTCGAGAGGCTCAGGAAGCAGGTTGTGGAATGTATCCGCGAGAACCAAGCTTTGGAGAATGAAGTTAACAACCTCGACGTGAAAGTTGCGCTAGTAGTTGATAATGCAAAGAAACGAAAGGGGGCTGATAGTGTAACAACTAATGCTGCTAGGGTTAAACTCCTGGCGAAACACGGTGATCCTTTCTCTGGATCTAGTGCTGTAGATCATGTTGCGAGGAGAAAGCTTGAACTTTATCAACAACTTTTCTACCTCTTACAGACTCGCGGTGAATATCTCAGTCGGCTTTTCCTTAAACTATCTTTAGACAATGTGCCGGAGCCTAGTCGAAGGTTCATCGAGAGAGTGGTCTTGACATTGTTCGGTTATGGTCAAGACCGCCGCGAAGATTTTTTACTGTTAAAATTGCTCCAGGTAAGTCGTCTTCTTGTTTGAATGTTTCTTAGTACTTTCTGATCAATACAGCTTGGAATTCGAGACGAAATCACGAATACAGATTCTATCGACAATCTTGTGCGGAACCATCCAATCTATCTGAACATCACAGTTCATTACATTCGACCAAAACAAAGCACTTTTGCCCGGGATACTTTCCAAAGTATTATCAGAGAGGTCATTGATTCAATCGATCTGGACCTCGAGACTGATCCAACACTGGTACGCACTTACATCAAATCACTAAACACCAGTAATGTCACTCATTATGATGAAAGTTACATCACTCCCGTATAACTATGGAGGAACTCAAGTCAGGAGTGACCAGCCCCATACCTAAAGATGTTAATTTCAGAGAAGCTCTCGAATACCCGGAGACGAGGGCTATGTACATTCGCCGTAGGCATATTTCTTAATCATTTGATACTCGCTCAACTTGTTATTAGAGCTTCAACTCGTCCAATGGTGGACAGATGCCTTTGTGAAAGCCATCACTTCATCTACAAAAAAGATGCCCTTCAGTATGAGGTACCTTGCTCGCGAAACTCTTCTTGCGTTAAGAGTAAGTGATTTCTTGGATAGAAATACAAATTTTTGAAATTCAGTAGGAACGATTCCCCGATGGTGCAGAAGAACAATACGCAGCCTGCATTGGACGCTTGGTTTATTACCGCTACATTTATCCTATCATTATGTAAGCTCGACTTGGTAGCTTATCGTACTAGCTAATATTCTCCTACAGGACTCCAGAAGTTTTCGAGATTATTCCAAAGACTGTCAAAGTCACCGCACGCAAGAACCTTGCTCAGGTATCCAAGGTTCTGACCCAAATCATCACTGCTAGACATTTCGGAGATGACCAACCCACGTTTATGCCAATCAACGATTTCGTCGGGGAGGCATCTGGGCGCATGTGCGCTTGGCTCCTTGAAGGTGTGATCGATTCTTCATTCTTTCGAAAAACGGTATTAATTCTAGCAGTCGCTGACGTACCTGATGCCGAATCATACTTTTACGCGCACGAGTTCCTGGATGTTACGGTACAACCAAAACCCATCTATATCTCACCAAACGAGGTTTATACAATGCATGGCCTGCTCTTGCAACATCTGAGGTTTTTGGTAAGACATCAGAATTTGATATCGCAACAAGGTCTCAGATCACATTGACCAAAGGCACCACAATCCGATGATACACTGCGAATCATACTTAATGAGCTCTTAGGAGTACCGAATCTTGCAGATGAAGAGTTGAAAGATGCCCGAGATACGGCCATCACTCTTGAGCTCACCAATCGATTTGCTACAGTCAAAGGTCACACTCATTATCTATTGTAATTTCATTGATTGATGCAATCCCCGATAGATCCTCTTGCAGAAGAAAAGACGCTCTGGGTTCAGGCTAAACGTGGAGTACTAGCGATTTTACGAGTACAGCCTGCCCAGGACCTCTTGGAATCGTTGATGCGCCCTGTCACTGAGCAAGATGAATCTGTTTGGGAGGATATCCTTGAGGCTGAAGCTCTCGGCGAGCAAGGTAGACAACACTCAAAGCGACAGCCATCAGCAGTTGATGATGCATACAGGTTGGAAGACATTAGAACGTGAGTTTTATCAGACTGGCTACACTCTTTCCTCATTTCATTGTAGTTGGAGATTTGCTGCTGTGAAAGCCTTGGCAATTACAAATCTTCTTGAACTTGAAAAACAAGGCAAGATCAACCGCGATGATGGATTCCAGGGCCTTCTGAATGCAATAGCTGGTGATGTCCGGAGCAAACATCGGAAGCGTTTACAGCGTCAACGTGAGATGGAAAGTATGAGAGAGGCATTACGGCACTTGCAAGAGCGAAAAAAGTACTACGAAGAGCAGATTAGCAGCTATCAGGATCATGTGCAGGCTGCGATGAGCACCATGCAGCAGAGAAAAGGGTACGTCAATCTTGTACCACAGTATGCCTGTAGTGTTGAACGAGATTCAGGAAGAAACGATTTATTGTTCCCTTTACTAAACAATATTGGCACATCCGCGAACTCCAGAAGGCGGGAGTTACTCCGAAATTCGGATCGTACTTCTATACTGCCAGAGATCTCTACGACAAAAAGATCCTTCTTTCCATTGAACAATATTCTCCCCGTCAATACGACAAGTTTCATATCAAAGTCTCTTCCGACTCTGTCGGCGTCTTCACGCTGATCCTGGAGTCAACGATGCTCGGCATCACGAGTCAAGTTGCTACACAAAACATCTTGATGGAAGATCTACTACAGGCCAAGTATGAGAAACAGACCTGTTTGGTCCTTTTTGATGGCAGAGCCAAGGTCAATTTCGAGCCTTTCCTCGACGAGATTAACAAGAAGTATGTTTCTAGTTGAATGTCAGAATACCTGGACACTGACAGCTTTCCTAGCTTCCTTGGGTCATGACCCATTTTGCAACCACAGTTTTTACACCCGCACTTTTTTGCCGTATTCATTGCTACAGAGTTGGACTCCTCATTCTGACTAAAGAATCATGTAGTCATATATTGTACAATCTGTATTCTTGTGTATGTTCTTGCAGTAGATTCCACTAACATATTGTCACTTTTTCCAGAACTACTCATGGAGTGAACAAGAAGTCAGGATGTCGGTCTCCAATGGGGGCCTTGGTTTTCCCCTCTCTTACCAAGAGCAGATAATTGTCGATGTTACCTTGACGACGTCCCTCGCGTCTTGCCTTGTTTTCCCAAATGCAGTACCACCTGAAACCCATACGAGACTTAGAAAGATGTCAAGAGGACAAAGTATACGTACACATTAGCCGCTGTAAGTATCCATGCTAAAAGCACAAATCCTAGAACAATTGAATGACCTCTGCGATACTCGGGCGCTTGATCTAACAATGGGCTATAAAAAACCTATACCAGTATATTCTAAACCATTTACCTTGCGTATAAGCAAAGGTAGCGGGGAAGCCGCTGTGGTCGCATTTAATATGACAAGACAAGAATTCCACACCGGCTTGACTTACGCCATGTTTGCTATTGTGAGCTGCAGGGCCGTTGTTGTGGCCCTCTTGTAATGACCCCGGCTGTTATTGGGTAAGATAGACCTGGACAGAATGCGCGTAAGGCCAGACATTTACAACCAGAGGTACAGGCTCACAGGATACAGGGCGCGGCTGGATAGCTAGATACAGAACACTCAATTCTTCAATGGTTTACACGGAAACACGCGATAGCTCACATGCCAGCTGCCATAAAGAAGACGGCGATGTATCTCGTGGTATTATCAGCAGCAGTAATGGCAATGATATACCCTACGCCTGACGCTGAGCATTTGAAAATATATCCAAGATATGTAGATGTTCACCGATGATAGTAAGTGGCAAACAAATCAAGATGAGGGGACCTCGTAATTTGAGACGATCAGAGAAGTAAGCCACCAGGACTATCAAAATTAAGTCCTAAGCTGGGAGTTCCAGATGGAGACGTACCAGTAAGAAATACAGCTGGAACATAAGGTGGTACTATTGAATGACACATTCTCATTCAGAAGCCGCAACTTGAAATAGAACAGACTGCTTGCCCGTGCGTAACTGAGCTTGTACACCCGAGTAACCGAGCCCATTTATGATTGTGGGCCTATAAAGACATGAAGCATGTGTGTAATCCCATAAAAAATGGACATACAAGAAAAGAGAATACGAGTAGAGGCTGACCAAGAGTCCTAAGTAGGCGAACCCGGATAACCAAACTTGTATGTCCAAGAAGCCTAATGTCCCAGATTCATGAATGCCATGAAGTAGCGAAAACGGGTTACCTACCTCTTTTAACTTCTCTCCATTCAAAACGCTCGTTCTCAGAATATGTTTCCAACTGTGCACTTGGTGGTGAAGACTCTAAGAAAGAATGAACACTCTTATTTCTGGAGGACTTCATGAGTCAAAATACCTTTCATTGGTTCACCGTCTTCCCGGAATCGTCGAGCTACATCCCCCACATGATAAATTTGAATCACTGATTGATAGGTGCCTTACTAGCAAATTCTCTCTCCTCTTGCGTAAGAAAAGTCGCAGAAGCCAGGTCTGCCGGAAGTACGCTAGCTGTCACAATAGCAATAAGGACAGTTGCAATACCCTCGAGGATCTGACAGTGTCAGCTGGCTTTCTTTGTGCTTGAAGAGGGAACTGACAAAAATCCATCGCCAACCTGAGAGACCGCCCACACCTTCCATTTGGATTATTGCTGAAGCAAGAAGACCTAGGGAAATGGAATAAGAGGGCCAATCAGTGTGGTACAAGATGTTCGTTTGCTTACCACCGAAGGCTCCGGACAATGAGGCTTATTGTAATCTCCATTACGACTTTTGGAATGGATTCTAGCGATTAAATGACTTACCGGATGCATAGAATATACCAACCCTGGTCAGGTAACTGTGGGTGCAACACCAGCTGTGAATGAATACACGTACCTTAGCTGCAATTCATGACGTTTGTATAAGGTGCTGAGGTACAAGACCTATTGCAGTCGGTTGGTCAGAATGGACCGCGTCATACAATGTACAGAGGAAAATGGTCACAATTCCAGGGAGTAGGCCCCCCTCACAAAGACCAAGGCAGATACGGATGGCTAAAAGACCACTATAGCTGTTAACCTGTTAAGCCCATCAGACTTCCGATCAATCTAGCTGAAAGCAGCACCGACGAGGAATGTCATAATAGTTACGAATCCCCAAACAGCAACAAGGATAGGGATCCAGCGCTGGAACACATGAGAACGGACGTGTATTCTGGGAGGAACATCCATACATTCGGCTTAATCACCTTCATGACGTTGTTCGAAGGTACTTCGACGACGAGGTAGCTACAAACATCTCAGCGGTGAACTATAGAATAAAAACATGATCTTTTCACGTCACATAAAAGACTGCCCCGGTTGGGTAATCTTTAGATAATCTGACATGATACCAGTCCGGTTCAAGGCGTACCAGCAAGTACGGTATTGAATTGATTCCCATGAAGATGAGCGTCTCGCTCCAAACCTGCAATTCTAAATCGGAGTTGAACTACTAGCTCCCAATACCCAGTAATTGGACAGACCTCGCATTACCTATGTTACTTCTGTCGATGAAATTGACAAGCCACAACTAATCATGATTTGTGACGCATCAGGAACGATTTATCATAGCACTAGAACCCACTAAGGCTAGTGGCGGCAAGACATGGTAATCCAACTTCCAGAGAATATTTCTAGTCATCTTCGCATGCTCTGGGTTGTGAATATGGGAGGGAGTATGAAGTTGCATTGTAATGGACAGAGTGGAATGTGAACCTAGCATGAGCTATCAAGGCATTTATCTTTCACGGAGAGCCAATAATATCGTTCATGAAGATAAGAGATTGATGCTGGTGAGTAGTCACAAGGGAATTAAGCATGCAGCGCCATGTATCTATTTAAACCGCTACAAACTGGTGATCTGATCGAGCAATATATATGCAATATATATTCTTTCCAACTATTATCTTGAGCAGTATAAATATCACCGAATAATCCAATGTTGAAATTTGTATACTGTAGTGTGCAACTCAAACACAGGGTGAATGGAATTCCCATTCTATGTCATGTGCCACACACATGTCGTGACTCAAAGTCATGCCGAGGGTCATGCTATCATGTTGCTATCATGTTGTGCCTTGTGCCTTGACCCTCCAATGTTCCATACCAAGATGCCGGGCCTGAATTTGGACTTCCCCAGATGTTGTAGTCTGGGAAGGCTTCTCTGTTTTCATCATCTGGACATTCTCATGGTGTGGACTATTTTGATGCATTACTGAATCATGTTCTACTTGAATTCAGGAATTTATGATGTAGTGCTCAAATGCAGTCAACAGTGGTGTACAATGTATACTGAAAAATGCAAAGCAACCGAAATCACTCACAGCTGATCCCAAAAAATTCGAAACTTATGTATGACGCACAGAGAAGAGAAGAGAAATTAGAAATAGAGAGGAGAAATTTGCGTAGTGTACAAGAGACCCATCCTATGATATGTTGCTAGTCCATGCTCACGCAGCTAGGTTGTCGCTGAACTGCTTGACAACCATTTGATCTTCTGTCTTGTAGTTGAAGCGAGATCACTCATGCCATAGGGACAAGAATGATTGGTAATGAACTTCTATACTCGCCAATCGGAGCGTGATTAAAGAGTAGCTCTTGCACATAGTGATACCGAACAACTGATATGTTTTAATCGTCCTCCTCCTTTAACATACGACGGTTGAATGCACTTCTTCTTATCAATCCTAAGGTCGAAGAGGTGATGGTCCTTGCTTGAGCCTCGATTAAACTTCGTAATCCACTGATCCATATGCTATTGCTTAGATTTGTCCCTTAAAGCGTCAAGAAAATTGAAGGGGTCAGGGTTTTCCAACACTAGTGGTTTTTGCGTCGTCCTCAACCAAGCTGTGGAAGTGTCATCTGGCTTTACTAGAGCAATTCCAAAATTCAGCAATAGCTAGGAATTCGCCTTGCTCTGAGTGAGGGCATGGATCGATTGCGTTATCACATTATCCTTTTCCGACAACACCTGCTACTCTACCTATCTACTTGCAAACTTCGCCCCACGCTACTCCTTTAATCACGTGCCTCCTGTAGTTGGGAGCCTCCGTATCTTGATGTTAGAATAAACTGGGGCACTCTCATGGTTTCGGAACGAAGGGCACGGATAATTATGCTACATCCCGAGACGCGTTGGTACATAGGGTGGAATTGGACATTTAGCCTCAAGCAGCAGGTTAACTTGTAGTTAGGGTAACTTCAGTACATATACGTTGGGCTACTCTATGTAGACCTCAAGTGTCAACCGTAGAGGTGACATCTGAAATGCTAATCGCACTTGTACTTTTGCTGATATGTCATTTGTTGATATTGACACTTGTTATCATGTCAGCCCTATACTCTGCTCCTCTTATGGTTCTGCCATTGCCACCGGCATGGACTGAACATCTAAGTGCGTATAACCTTTTTTCAACGTTCCAACTGACTTTTTTCAGGTCCTACAGGGGTTACTTATTATTACA
>Ga0153951_1000093_pt1 | contig 29881 bp, 31 predicted proteins | sample TSNJ035MetaG_FD_102278 | JGI IMG/M metagenome (GOLD analysis project Ga0153951, IMG submission 102278) | Attine ant fungus gardens microbial communities from New Jersey, USA - TSNJ035 MetaG | ecosystem: Host-associated > Fungi > Mycelium > Unclassified | place: USA: New Jersey, Wharton State...
TCAGGCGGGAGAAATCACTAATCGGTGAGGGACTAGCACGGCAAGACTCAATATTCAGGCCGTTGTGAAGTCTGAGGAGCGATCTTGAATAGACGAACTTCAAACGGCACTCAGGCCAGTGCTAGTTGCACGGAGAAATATATTGGTTCCGAGGGCGCTACAAGAAAAGACCAAAAGAAAGAAACAAAAATTCAGGTTCACTGCAAAGATCGATTGTCCGTGGAAATGAGAAAGTCACTCTTCAACTATCTCTCTTGTCTGCCTACTTGATCACTGGGCAATTGGACATCAGTCTGTCACCCCCTCGCGATCTTAGGTGAATGGAAGCATGAGCTATACACATCCTACCCTTCCCGGCTGCAGCACCTCTCGTTGTTAGTAGATTATGGTTATTCAGCGGAACTGTATTCAGCGACCCCTACACAACGGAAACTCGTCTTGAATCCAGAGTTTTCTTGTCTCTTTCATTCCCTGAGTCCTGGCGCTTGGCTGTCGTGACCTTTCTGCCCTGTTGCTTTTCAACATGTAAGAACGCAGAAAATGCTTTGGGATAGGATCGTGAACAGCTCCTTTTGCAGGACATCACAACTAGATCTCTGAATAACTCATATCTTATTAATCAGTTCCGAGGGTCACTCAGATATCGAGAGTACCAGTCTTTGTGGTACACATCTCGTTCACTCATCCCCGATATCGCTGTGTTCTAGTAACAACTCTGCAAGCGCCCAATTAGTATGACGTCAAATTAGTAACAAAGCACAGACCCCCATCAAGGGTGGTGGCATAATAGCCTATCAATATGCAGTGCCCCAAGTCGGTAGTAGAATCCTACTGCTCGAGGGTAAGCTTCAAAATCCTTTTATAACTCATGTCACTGCAAAAGATGAAGAGACCTGGCGCTGAGTGCTGGCACGCCAAAAACACTTGAGAAGACAGAACTTCGAATGATCATTATCACTACCAACCTCAGAACCGATGACAAACACCATACTCAGTCAGCATAGCATCACGGCAACACAGAACCTAAAGTAATTCCAGATAGATACGCCTTCCTCCAAAGAAAACCCATTCATCATCGACCATGACGCTTGCTGCCATATCGAGATGAACCTATGTGCTAGACTACATTAATTCTCTTATTTTTATATTTGGCACCATATTTTATGTGCCCAATCCCATATAATACACTATTTCCCCTTAATCTCCGAGCTTTCAACAAAACGCTTGTTCTCAGCGTCCAGGCGCTCGCTTAACATCATCCCAATGCAGGCTCTTCGGAAACATACATCTTACTTTGCGAATCATACGGACTCGAAGCCTGGGAAAAAACTATCATTATCACATTCATACTTCCCGGTCAATATGACTCGACTATAGAATTGAAGCCGCAAGGTACCGTGCACAATACTTTGTAGTTTGGGGTATGCAGGGTATCAGGAACTGATACATACATCAACGCCCCTTTACGGATAAATACATCTAGCCGATCCTGATAGCATTGCTGTGAATATCCATGTCTGATTTCAATACGGCATCAGTACCAGGAGCGCAATTATGTGCATTTAGAGATCATGGCTACCAAAAATTCAAGGACAAATGTACATACAAAAGCCTCGGGGAAGGGAGTCTGGGGGACGAAAGCAATACAACAAATGATAAGACAGGGTCGCGATGGATGCAGGGTACAGACTAGGATACATCACCAACCGGGAAACTCCGAAAACTCGGAAGGAAAAGGGATAATCAGGGCCGTGAAGAGGCTAATGTCGTCAGCGGCACTCATGAAATCAAAAACAACTCCGACAACAATTCTGCAGGTAGAAAAGGAATAGAGGCAAAAGAGGAAATGAATTCAAAAACAATGTGCTCTATACCGATGATGATTCTATCTCGCAAGATTATTTGCGTGGTAGCGAAAGGGAAGTATCCACGATCCACAAGATATGGAGAGCAGGTGGGAAAAACAGAAGGTAACAATGAAGAGCTGACGAAAAGGACTTGATGTGGTTGAATGTGTGGGTAATGCACATATGTTTCAACGGTATAAAAAGGCCGCATAGATCAAAAAATGAAAAGAGCAAGAGAATTCAGGGAACAATCACAAGGCCATCGCCTCCTGCAAGGAGGCCTGACAGGGCAAGTATCCGAAAAACTAGATGCCTTCAGAGGCATCCAGGAGAGTCAGTGAACCATAAGGTTTTCCCCATATCTAGGGCACCTGACTCCGATGCCGATCGCACTTAAATATTTTCGCCCTTGTGGACCGTGATTAAACGATGAGGACGAAGAGTCAGGTAGCAGGAACGTGACTTTTGGGAGTGAGCAGTGTGGATGCTTTTAGTATCCGATAATCCGTGTGTCCTGGTCGTCGATTGGAAAATGACGGGGTGAGTACCGATTTTTGTACTGGGAGAAGTCATGGGAGCCAGGAGACTCTAGTCTGGCTCAAGGAAATTGCTCCGCCTCGAAGATGGGCAAGAACGGGTATGTGGGCGACTTGGCCTATGTTCTTCATACTCAGTCATTGATCGAGGACGCTTGAGCGTTGGCACACGATCGTAATCGGGGTAGAAATATCTGTGGTCATGATAGTCGTGGGGCTGGTAATGATAGCTTGATAGATCGTGACTAAACAGGAATGACTGCGGGATCCAGTGGGAGATGTCCTCCAGCCATCTCAACACATAATCATCCTTGCAGTGCGTAGATACCATTGAGAGGCAAGCCTGGCTTAGAGGCGGAAGAGGATTTCCGTGCTCATCGGTATCAGCAGCGGGGATGGAATCAAAGCTTCCAGCGCCTGTCCCCTCGGTAAAGGAATCAAGGTCCTTGATAAGAGGGGCATTGGGTACAGCGATACGGGGGTCATAGTCGAGAAGACCCCACTCGCCGGACTGGGCATCCATGGGGACTTCACTAAGAAGAAAATGAGAATTGAAGGAGTGTATTTCCATGTCAACATACCCAAGAGGCGTGTCCTCGAATACTGCACTATTTGCCAGGGGGACCGAAGGACCACCTGGAGTAGGAAGAGAGGCGGTCTTGGATGAGGGCGTATTGTTGCTGTGGAGTGTGAGCGCCTGAGATATACGTATGCAAAGAACATACCATGAGCTAAAACTCTCGAGCCTCAGATCCTGCAATGGCTCCAGGCTATCCCTGTGGGGGGTAGGTGTGGTGGGCGAGGACGTCAAGATAGACATCGGTTGTAGATTGTAGGCCTTGAGAAAGACTGCAGGCAGTGAGGAGCCAGATCCTGAAGGGGTATTAAGAAATATGTAGAGAGAATAGAAAGGGTGAGGTGATCAAGGTATTAGTAGAGATGAGAGTCTTTTAAACGCCGCTTGATTTCGTCACGTTTCGGCTGCCCATCTCTTTTCCCACACCTCTACCAGTCGATAACAGAGCTGAGGCCCATGGCAACTATACGGACACAGAATCCCGCTGGACTTGTTAATCAAGAACTCTAGAACCCATTGGCTCAATATAGTATTGTTAAGATCGGACACGTATTCATACGTGGATATGAACTACGCTGCACACCCTACTTTTCTTCCCAGGTCCAACGCCATTCAGCGACTCTGTCAAACACTCAGCTGCTGCCCCGTCAATAATAATGTCAATTACTAGTTATTGCCCATCCTGTTCATGTACTCAACACAATGACCAAGTGCAACCTGAGTGCAAATCTGCGATGCAGGCCTAATCACCATCACCATCACATCACCATCATCATCACATCCACAAAAAAACTCGAGCAATCGTTGATTCTCACTCCGCTGATGTGACAAACTAATGCGACGTCGCAGTCGATCATTCCAGAATGACCTGATAATAGAGTTCCACTCTTCGGTTCATCTGCCGACTCTTCCAGAACGTACGAGTCTCGAAAAAAGTGGTATGATTGTCGTCCTTCATTATCGTCATCATGATGACACTCAGGACTTCAAACAAAGGCTGTGAATAACCCTCTATTCCAGTCCCTTGGAAAAGATTATTTTCGAGATCTAATATCCCGGTAATCTAAACTCAGGCCCTTCAATGCAAATTATGGATGATGGAACTCCTCCCCTTTGCACATGATCATTGGAAGCTTGGTGTTGATGAACCAGCGTATATTGGACTCGTTTCAAGTATCTGTATCTTGTACTAGAGCACCAAGTACTTGCCGCAACCTTCAAACAGGACTTCAAACAAGATATTGGAGTTCACTGATACCCAGTCTTAAGAGGATTTTGTTCTTTCGGACCGCCTTGCTTGGTACTGTAGCTCACAGTTACATTGCCATGGTACCACAGTCCATTCTTCCCGAAAGCAGTGGGCCTCAGTCCGACCACATTGGCAACGGAGACTCTTCAAATGCAATGCGAATTTGATGCCAAGCCTTAACTTAAACAAGGCTCACCAGCATGCCCAAGGAAACCCCTTGACCCACCCGGCTTTCAAGGATCTTTGACCTATTGGCACAAATCCTTACTCAATTGAGTACAAAGGCCACATTTACAACCCAACTTCGGATTGGCTCGGGTGAGTCCGCGTTAACTTCAGAATGGGGGTGGAAAGCGTCTATCAATGCAAGTTTCAAGTCCACACTCGGTGGACATCAGCCTCCGAAAGCCAATCAATTTGTTAAAGATCACTCGTGCCATATGAAAGATGGAACATGTATCAATGAAGGTTATTACGACTGTGTTATCTTCTAGCCCCTTTGAACCGGGTACGAAGCTGTTATGTACTTAGAGTCTCCGGGATTTCATTCGTGGTTTTATCACTGCCTGACCGATCATCGGCACTTTATCCGAACACTGAGCCACTGCCAACCAATCGGAAAATTCAGAACACTTTTGCGGGAAGTCCGGTGAACTTTTACATGACCGTGTCTGAACACTCATTGTGGCCTGGATGGTAAAGTGTTGGTCGTCACCATACTTGTATAATCAAGTATCCTCGCATTCGAAAGTTTCATTCTCCAAATAGGTCGACTCAACGCGCAGATAGCTCGCTAATCACAGATCATGAGTATGCGAGCTGACCGTTTCTCTATAGTCAGAAAAATGTCTCAGTCTCAAAGTCGCATGAACTCCCCATCGTCTTAAAATTCAACGAAAACCAGTATTTTTCTTTTCCTAGTTGTTCCACTCAATGGCCCTGACCCACGTTTCTATCGATGCGGTGTGTGAGCTCCAGAATACTAATATAGAAAGATCGAGCTGATTTATACACGCGCTACCAAGGATGATACAAGTGAGAGCAATGAACCACGACATGGTTCCCATATCGAAGCTCCAAGAGTGGGGATGAGAATGAGTCTCAGTGAGCTTTCAAGCTCTCAAATTCATGTGCCGTATTTCGTCCGATCAGAACCATTGAACCAGTAATGTGTTTCAGACACTGCTCAAACGTGGTATCAGAACACGGACGACACTCACTCACTGCCACTTGCTTGTAAGTAATATCGTGAATGATCATCTCTCTGTAATCCACCAAACACATTACGTATAGTGTCAGTTCCTTATACTCCGCTCTTAGAGATATATCACTGACCAGATCACAGTGCGCACTAGTCGGCTGTTCATATCAAGGCATTTCAAAATACCTCGGAGGTCTTCAAGCATTCTTTTGATTCAGTGAAAAGCTACCATTCTGCCTTGTAACTTCCATCAACTAGACTCAGCATATTTTCTGGCCATATTTCAGCTCAGGTTCGTCATTGAACCAGGATTATGCGGCTGTTCCTGTTGATACAGCGGACAACCACCGCAGACACATCAATTGTATCTGATTGCCAACATGGGCGCTTCCAAGCTTCTTATTTAAATTTTATTACACTACTGAGAACTCTATAGATCTGGAAGATATAATGGGTGCTTATAAGCGTCTTATGAGCGTTTGCGCATCCAAATCTATAGACTTTAATTCTCTCCTTATGACCTATAAATACACTGTGAACATCATGTTTGATAATTTATAATCATCGGATAATCAATGTCTCCTTCGGCGCAATACAATTTGATCGCAGTCTCAACTGTTGAAGCATGACACATGGAGGACACATGAAGATGGACTGTGTGGTATGTAAACATCATTAATTGTCCATGTCCCTCAAAAAGCAAACAAATCAAAGATGATTCCAAAAGATTGTGAAGCGAAAAGGTCCGGTTGAGCGGAAATCACCAACGGTTCACAATCCATCCGAATAGGCTACAAGCTCGTCGTCGGAATACCCATCAAGTCGTGGAGATCTCCGTATTGGGCTCTCAACCTCCGATTCCTCTTCAACTTCGCTATCATCAGAAGGTGTTGGTGACTCCTGCTTCCCTCTTGTCTCAGTCTTGATTGGATTAGAGTGAACAGTCTTTGTTGTTGCTGTAGAAGTAGCTGTGCTAATTTTGGTTGAGGGCGCTCTCCTGAGCTTGACCTTTTGCTTTTTTGGCACAATCTCAAGCTGCTTGGTAATGGTCTGCACTTTCATCAGTGATCGCAATTTCGATTTGACAGGTGTGGGTGTTTCGTTTCCGTCTTCGGACTCCGATTCTGAACCAACCAGATCTCTGAAGGGCGAACAAGGAATCAGTGTCAATATCCAATCCCAAAGAGTAATCAACTCACCTAGATGAAGTTACGCGATTCCGCTTTCGTTCAGTACGGCGCCCCGAGTTTGGTGTTCGTATCCTCCTGATTTAAAGAGCAATAATGTCAAAAGAACAAATTTAGCTCTCGTGTTCTGTTGAGGGATACCGAATACAGACTTTGCGCCTTTTATTTTCGATGTTACAGAGGTCGGTGTTGAAGACGTACTCATCACAGCTGATGACATCGATTCGAACGTATGGAGGTTCTCATCAACAAGGCTATAGACCAATCATCGATAGTGTCAACTTCTCATTCAGGTAAAGTTGTCTAGCCTACCCAAGTGTAGCGGTCCACGGTTCTGTTTCTACGGCTTCCTCCTCGTCGATGACACCATCATCCTCATCTTGCTCTATCTCGCTCTCTATGCCATGGTAATGTAACGCATGGGGTGAAACTTCATTTCTTCTAGAATCAACACCACTTAACAGGTGAGTTTTCTGTCGAAACAATGCAAGGGATCAATAATGGCTTACTCGGATACCTCTTTCCATAAAGATGAACTCAGGACCCCGTCACTCTGAGGTAAATCAATATTAATTACTTTGTATATCTGGAGAACCTCGTCATCATGCACATATCCGGGAGGATTGATATCTGTCAGTTGTTTTGAATATATTTTGTTGAAACGAGTTTTAAAGCGGCCAAATGCCTTTGTTGTGGCTGCATTATCAAACGGGCATTGCTATTAAATGTCTTAATGAGGAACATGGAAACAGATGCGAAGGTTGCTCACAGTACCATGATTACTGAGAAGAAGGTCCATGATGTGTATTGTCTTGCGATCGAGATCTTCTGGCAAAAAGAGAGGTTGATTTAGTAGGTGGCACAGAATTTTATAATCTGTGATAGTTGTGCAACAGTGAACAGGATTCAGAAATCAAATAAACATCGAGTCATATATTTACCTGAACGCTCAGGATCATATAATGCAATAAGGATGTGAACAGCGATTTTTGCATGAAGGTCCTTGATGGATGCCAAGTCTTCACTCCTGATTGAACGGGTCAGTCTTGATTCGAGCCTACTGCAGAGTGCACCCACTCTAGCCCAAACTGGGGATCTGACCAGGCCAAAAGCATCTCACCAAACTTCTCAGGTGTGATCATATTCTGTGATTCATCTAACGACTCGTTTAATCGTGTCATCGTATCCAAGGCTGTCATAAATATCTGTAGACGGCTCCCATTAGCTTAAGGGTTGCTAATAAGAGGAACACCTACTGATTGAAGCCTGACTTTATTCTGCGGATGTGCCATGCAATACCGGATGAAAAAATATGACAGGCACTGTCTGGCTTCTTGGTTACCCGCAGTGTCAGGAGAGATATAAGCAATGAGCAGACACAAGAGCATCTATACAGGAATCAACAACGAAAATCAATCTAGAGTCCAGAATGTACCTTGTCGCTATTCACAATGCCCAACAAAAGGAGTTTCGAGAATCCTATACAAAGTAAGGCCAGGATCCCAGAACAAGGTTCATCCTTGCCGAGTTCGGTCTCCATGATGCTGAGAAGGAAAGTGATGAGTTTTGAATCCTGCAGGATAAATGGACTGCCTGTCAATCAGTATCAACATTTCTGTATTCAAATCGTACCATCTCCTCCGACTTCCCGAAGAGTTCTCCCTCGTACATTAACATGAGGTCGAAGACAACGCGTAATACGATAACTCGTATTGAATCTGGTGCTCGCAAACATTCGTTTGAGAATAGTTCGAATGAACCCATAGCCATGCGCTGAGCAATAAAGATGGCTTCGGTACAAGCACTTCTTGAGCATGTAATGTCTTACTTTGGCAATGAGCGAACATAATCCGAGACTCGTCAGTGCTTTTTCTCGCAGGAAAAGCTCCTTTCTTTGAACAGATGGAATGATAAGGTCGTTCAGGACACCTTGTAGCGTTGAATTGTCATCAAACGGCTATAATTGATCTGAGCAGAAATCTTGCGACAAGAAAAGGTACATACACCGTTGACGCGCTCCAACACGGAATTGCAAATCATCAGACAGCGGAGGTCTCTCGAATCTGCAGTCTCACGGTTTTCCTTCTTCATCCCCTCATGATTGACCAGAACCTTAAATGGCTGTTCTCGTCTCGATTTCGAATGTGAGGAGTCTGAGAAGGAGGTGTTATGTGAAGCCTATATGACGGAGATTTAAATGACTTTGCACATAGGGATAGCATACGTACAATTTCTGTAGGTTCTTCGGTGGTTTCCTCATCATCACGAAGGTCAATAATGACCTCGACAATCACACGTACAAATTCACGCTCTGAAGGCATCATCGCCTTCATCATCTCCATACATGGATCGATGAGATCAAGTGGTAACGCCGGTTGTGCCAGCATATCCCCTACCAAAAGTTCAAGAAAAAAGTCTGAATCTGGAACCAACACTCACTGACGACAGAAAAAACTTTTCTTCGTCCAACTTCGTCACTGTAATCTAGTCCGGTAGCTATTGACAGCATTGATGACAATATCGACGCAATTTTGAAAAGTTCGTCCAGCATCTCGGTTTCTTCTTCTGTTTTGTGCAGCGTCCGCACGCTCTCAGCTACCTGAAGAGTTTCAAGAAGCTTATTGTATAGAGCTTGAATGTAGAATGCGAAAGCTGTCACTATGGGAAGACCGGCATCATCGACTCGAGCTGATCCTCGGCAGTTAAGCACAAAAACGCGGGCAAGGAAAGCTGACTCAGGCGTCAGGGTTGCCCAGTAATCATCTATACAATTCAAGCTGAGTGTACATGACAACAATCAATCAACCGAAATTTCTTACCAGTGAAAGTAAACGCATCAAGATAGTCTGGCTTAATGACAAAAATTGCATTTAGTGCGTCCAATGCGATTTGCTCGCTACCTATCACATCAAAGAGCTCAAGAAATCGGATAAGCGCCCTCATGATACCTCCATCATCTCCCAACCATGTACCGACTTGTTCGTTTGGAGCTTCCGCGAGCGCAAAATCGAACCACTTCATGATAAGTTTGCTGGCTGCTGCTCGAACTGCACCTTCCCTATCTCCTAGGCCATCTTTAATCACCTTCTCGCGTTGTACAAGAGTCAAAAATCGTGGGCTGTCAAGTTTTGTGTGAAATACAGAATACAAGGACTTTCGGGTTAGCAGATCGACGTCACGAGAACAGCTCAGTAGAACGTCGACAGTGGCACGATTGAGCGGCGTATGAGCGAGTGTTGCGCGCCGAACTTCTCTTGAGTAGGAATCAGTGGTGAGTTACACTATTCATGCTGTACGCACGCTTCATCATCGTAGATAAGCATTTCGTTCAGGAGATCTCCAATATCTTTCTCGCCATTCTCAATGTCATGAGAATCTTCAACAAAATTCAATCTCGAAAGCGCAATTACTGCTTGAGCACGAATAGACGGTTCCTTATCTGCCAATCGTTGGATCAGATTCTCTCGGAGTGACTCATAGATATCTATACTGTCAGCTGGTCAACCATGGCTTGCCAACGACAAAGGTCTCGCTCACTCAAGCTGACCAAACCACAAGATCGTCTCAGCGACAGTAGAGACAGAACGATATCGAACATTCTTATCCTTCGCTTGGAACCCCCGCAAGATCCACTTGAGAAATCGGCAGACAAATCGGGAGACAAAAGTCTCCTCATCATCTTCCTCTGGTGACCTTTGATTCGCATATTTTGCTGTAGAGGCAGACATATCCGTTCTCTCCAACATAACTGTATGGTACTTAGCAGATGTACAGAGATAAAGAAATCGACAAACCCCTTTCGTTTATATATTTCAGGTAAAAGCCGATGAACCTAATTGTACGATCGGCCGGCGCAGCGCCTTTCTTGATAGTGAGTACCCTTGTCATCATATCACAAAATACTTGTACAAAAGCATCTTCGCCAACAAGTTGAGCTGTATCCCGACCATCTGACCCAGCAATTTGGACATGGAGCTTGTAAAGGTTGACACAGTTCTTTTTGTGATTTGCAGATGAAATCTGGACTTGACTAAAAACATTTGCAATTGCATTCTGGAGGCCATTGAGTGAAAAAGAGGTTTTGGGTGTCATGTATGTCAGTTTTATGTAGAATCGACGCGACGCGTCGTCGCGCTATGAGGTCACGTGCTGACCAATGCCACTTTCCCAGACCCCTCATCGCACTCCTCTCAAGCGTGTTTCTCAAGGTTCTCTTTTCAGGCTCTCACACTCAGGCGCCTATCCAGACGCACCTTATGGACTTGGATTTATCGAACCTGCACTTGCAGAATTGACTGATGAGACAGAAGCACTCCAAACAAATGTAGAAGGCCTAGTGAATCTAAGTGAATCTCTTGCGACTTTCAACGAGTCTTTTGCGAGCTGGCTGCACATCATGAATATGAATGCTCTTACAACAGACTGGCCGCAAGTGTGTTTCTTTCCAGCGTGCTCACCAAAAGAAATAATGCTGCCTCCAGGCGCCGACATCGGATTCTTACGCACTTGCAAAGAGGCGAGCTGGTAAGATCCTCCATCGGCATAAAGTAGAGAATTCTTGACTGCTACTTCAGAGGCGAAAACAATTGCCACTGCAGAGGCCCTCAAGAGACAAGCGGCGGAGACGGCAGCTCGCGAGGCAGAATTACTTGCAGACAAGACCGCTACGACGGAGATAACGGAAGCCGATACTACCATGATAGGAAACACTACATGTACCTCTGCGTTATCTGGGGCCAGTGCAGGGGTGGGTAAAAAGGTCTTGAAACCCAAGATGACCGCCAAGGAGCGAAAGGAACGCGATGTAAGCTTGGTTGCCCAATTTTAACAGTAAAATAATCAATCACCTTTTATCAGAAGGAAATCGATAGAACGATATCTGCTCTCCCTTTGGAGTTTCGTGGAAGTGATCCTGTATGCAATTCCCTTCTTCTATATAGCGTCTTTCCCATCGTTTCCCCCAGGCTCTTCGTAGACATATGGAAATGGTTATCGAAGGTGTTTTGAAAGCTCGAGATCAGACTGTGAAACGTGAGTATGTGTCTTCTCAGAACATTTATCATACTCAAACTCTCAGTGCTTGATCTCGTTAAAATGCCTGACTTGAACCAGGCGAGAGTCAACAAATGCCTTATCGCGTTGGTCAATCGCAAAGTAGTTCAAAAAGACAGCACTTCCGTAAGTTCACTCTCGCTTCACGTTTTGCCCGACAACCTTATACACGCTCTCCTAGGGAACTGTACTGTACCACTGGAGAGGCTTACCCTGAACCTCTCATTTACCAGTGTAGCTGGTTTTCTGCTTTCAAACCCCCCAGCTTGGGGTATCTTTCGTTCTTTCAAATTAGCAATATACCTATACCATCTGAGAATCCCGGGAAATTTGGCCTTCTAAGAATTGTTTCACTGCCTTATCTCACCTCAGCCACAAATTGGAGTCTGTCGCTCCAGTCAGTATTTTGTCATTATTGTCATTACAACTATTTCAAAACCCACCAATCCAGGCACTGGAAGCCTCCATAGAATGTGTTCAATTCACCCTTTGAGCTGGGGTTCTATTCCTGGGTATTGTTAGCAATTACAGAGACTATCTAGATTGCATGTAGGATGGTTGAGATGCGAGCATATGATGGAATAGATAAAATGTTGTAGGATCCCATAGAACCAGCAGTATGTAAATAAATTGTCTAGATGACAGAAACATAAGTATAAAATGGCCAGGAAAGGATATTGGCTCACCAAGACAAGGAGTTGCAGTTAGAATTTCCTTCCATATTATTTTTCCCTTTTAGGTGGCTTGGCTCAACCTGTGCTACTCTTCTTGGCCTTGCTCCTTGTCAATGAAACTATTTGTTAGCAAACTCTCCAGTCATGGACCTGGGCCTGACATGGACTCATGTTATTCCGTTTTTTAATCACCAAAGAAAATACTCAGAGGATGTAAATCTGCAAGAAAGAGAGATCTACTCTCTAGAGACTTGAAGTTGGACTTATGGTTTTTGAGATGTGAGGTTAGAAACCCTTTAGAGAGAGAGAGAGATAATGCATACTATGTCTAGATCATAAAAAACATTAGAATACTTTGAATAGATTTTGAGGAGACAAGCAACCCTGACTATAAAGTTTGGTCCAGAGGATGCTTTTAGGTGTTCACTTGAGACAAAGGCAAGGGTAGAGTCAAGGGTAGACTTTTGCTACCCTTACCCTTACCCTTACCCTTACCCCTATTCTGGGGGTATACCCCACCCCTGGTGGGTTCTACCTATGGAAAATTTGTTGCCAAGTGCTTCAGATAAGGTATTGGCTATAACTAAATATAACTTCCTGCCACTGATCTGCTATGTTTATTTTAGATCTTGTCTTGCTGAGGTAATAATCTTTGTCTATACAGGTGTGATCATAATCACGTCAAAACATCTGAGGGGGCACAATATATGTGTATCATAACTTTACCCATGCAATTGCACACGTCAATGAAGACATGGGAGAGACGTCTGATCGATCCATAGGAAAGTCTATATCATCACTGATGATTAGATAATTGACTAGGATTATCGATATGCCGCTCCTCGCACTAAGGTCACGAATTTTCATCTCGATCGCATCATAAATGTTGCCTAAATTCCAATATTCACTACCGCATAACAATCCCAGGTTAATCATATCTATTCCCTCCTGGCGTCAAAATTTTAACTGTGCCTATGCTCATAGGCATATCAGTCTTGGACCTCAGGCTCCTTCATTGAAAAAACCCTTCATCAACCCTCGAAATTTGATGAACCGAAAAGCCAGAATCGTTTACGCAGTTGGTCGAACGGAAGTCAGGAATACGGATTCAATCTGTGGGAAACCGACAGCCCGGTTCTGAACCGATTTCGGTTCCGTGAAACAACGATTTATTGTCCCACATTTGAAGACTTACGATAGCAGTCTTCGTAGTGCACGTGCTAGATCATTCTGCATATTTCAGAGATGAAAAAAAATCTCTGATTTCATAGCATTTTCATGATCAGCCCGTCTATTGGGCAAGGGATAGAGATAATGATTTCTCATTGGATATCAAATGATTGAGGCCGTAGTCCAGAAAAATTGGAGGTCACATCATTTTCACTAACAGAAATGTAATTGCCGATCACCGTGCACAATGCGCATAGGCCATTGGGTGACATGGAAGTCCTGTCAAATGGTGATATGTCACCGTGTGCTGAACTGAAGATTCTATATGCTGATCGAGTTCTCGACAAGACACTATATATTGGTTAGGTAAACATTTCTTCAAAACACTACGATGACTGCGGAATAACTCAGTATCAGTAAATGCCTCAGAGCAGTATATCCTCATCATTGATATAGGGAACTTTTGACAACACTGATGGGCTCAGATTATCAAATTCAAAAGGCTGAGGGAGAAGAACTGGTGGGTCTCCGAGCGCTCTGATACAACGAATATAGTATTCTGCCGGTCCGTATATTCTACATCTAAAACCGCTTCAAGGTTTTCGACCATCATAGCAGAGAGCGAACTGTGGTTCCGGCGGCCCGCCTTGCAACGCATTGATAGATAATTATAGAATTATTGAGCCCTCTAGTCGGTAATATAGTATCTTCTGTCACAAAGCTCGAACGAAACAGACTCATAATAATTTTCGGCCTTGATGTGGCGTCCCCTCTTGGAAATGGGTGGAACTGAGCATCGCAAGCATAGGTAGTCTGATGTCTCTCAGATTTTGTGAGAGGTGAATGGAATTTGATATCTAACCAGCGCGTGTTGGTGTCCGCCTTTTGCAGTTGCCTACATGATACAAGCGGGAAGCACAGGATCGGAATTACATTGCTTACTAATCTGTCATTTATTATTATTAGAATTCACATTCAAACCTTTATGCTCAAAAAATAAAATGGCTATCCAAGCTCCAAGCTTTCAATGAGATTCAAAAGATCTTCTGAATTGCGTTTTATTCTATTTACAGCTGCATAGATATTGGACTTGGTTGGATAGCAGAGAAACCATCCCAGTCCTTAATTCACAGGAATCTCATCCCATCTAATCTTCTAGTGTCTCAATCATTGGCACCTCATCCTTGAGCATTCGTATTGAGTCCTTTATGAAGAAAAGGTAAAGACTTTGATTTAGATTCAAATTTAAGTCCACAACTCCGGTCAAGAGACGCGTCCAGTAATGAGAGATTATTTAGGGGCATAGCTCCAACGCCTTTTATATCTGCTTCAACCACATGTCTCTACCCCTCGACAAAACAGAATATCTGAGAGAGATGGAACGACAGAACATGACGACAAACTAGACTATGATGATGATGATTGAGTGCACAACACTATGAGAGAACTATAATGCTCTCGTACTTGAAGTGGTATGTCCCATCATTCTAGTCTCCACAAAATAAGAAAATAGCTTCCGTGAAGAAAAGCCACCCTAGAATACTGTTGGGCTATCTTACGCTCCAGACTGCCTAAACGAAAATGAATTTCAGGATCAAGCTAAATGCTATGAGACTTGATAATAAAAGGATTTTCTGATTGAGACGACTGGCCAACAGAGGACGTTCCATCATGTCGTCTCAAAGATGATGCCACTTTCCTAAAGGTACTAGAACTGATATAATACGACTTAAGAAACCTATAGACGTTGCGAGGATAATTCCTGAGGGCAATCCAAGAGCTGGATTATCACCAGTACGACTAGAGGTTTTTCTCTGCCGCCGCAATTGCCACATCTATCGCTACAAATCCCTTGATGTCACACCTACCTGGTGTGATGTATTTTCTTCTATTCTACGCCAGCTCGGTGCTTGGTATAATATAAGCTTATTTACCACGCGTCGGGCAGCATTAACGCCGATGATTTCACTGATCTACCGGCAATGGCGCGGTCCGGATTCGATTTACAAACGAGTACCCTCAACGTTAAGACCGATAGTAGACTGCTATCTAGATATCATGTCTGATGTATACCTATACAACTTTTTCAACTGTCAACCTGTCTCCCAAGAGAACATCACCTGAGTAGGCTTCTCATTGTGATTCTTCCTTCTGGTAGCGGACACTGAATCGATCACGAAGTTCCGAAGCTTTCCGATGAGCTTTGGGTAAATATATCACCCTCCACATCCGCGAGATTCAGGAATATTGTTGAAACATGAAGCCCAACACGAAATTCCTGTCTGGTGATCCAGCCTTTACTCAAATGAGATAAGATCGCATCGCAATTTTGTGCTTTTGAACACGGTTCATTCGAATAGACAGGTTCATCGAAACTTCCTCAACTTTCTGAATGAAGTTCATCTATTAGTTCATCTATCGTCCCGATGATATAGACAGAACATAAAATTATAATGACATCATAATGACACGACCAAATAATTCATGGAACACATTCATACATCATGTATACTTCTCAACTGATTGTAGACAGTTATGCATTTGAGAGGACTGCCAGCATGTGGGAAAGCTTGCCTGAACTCAGTCACCAAGACGTGCAACCAGAACAGCGTATCTCAGAACACGTCGCCAAGTAATGAGCATGATGATCATGGTCACGATTAATGCCGCAGCCACTTCATTTTTCGCTTCATTTTCTCCTCCTGTACCCTCATTTTCCTCTTCTGCGTATCACTCACGTTGCCCTCTTCCTTCTCAAGTCGGATCATATAGTCACTGATACATCTCGCCATCTTTCTCTGGATCATTGTTCTAGAATCAACTCCCGAAACAATGTCACCTGGTCGCATTTCCCACTCTAGATCAAAACCCCAACCTTGGATCCCAAGTGGGCATTGACTCTGCAGTAGCTGTTCATCAACCACTGGACGAGGAGCACGGTCCTGATGTAGAGCTTGGGCCTCTGATGCGGCGATAAGACCTCCTTCTGAACGCCACCATCTGACAAAGTACTCGGCCGCTCGAGATAGGTCCATTTCACCACCACTCCTGATCATGCCCATACGCCGTGCCAACAATGGCAAAAATTCCTGCAAGTCGGCGATAGGTGCCGACCCAGGTGGGAGCACGTGAAGATAGGCAGGCACTAAAATAAAAGAGAAAAAACCGATTGAGGTGATCAAATACCCAGCAAGTCTGCCTTGAGAACAGAGTTTTGAAATAGCTTACAAATGGGATTCAGCATATTCATCCTATAGAGCAAATACGCCGCAAGAGCTTCCATGTCATATAATCCTTCTTTGATCCCCGCTGTTTGCTTTGGTGAGCTTTGGCACGATTGGTCTCATGAATACAGAAGGGGAGAATGCGATGGAATTTTACGTACCTATCAATGCTAACTTGACTCCTCTCTCGGCACCTTCCGCGCCACGGCCCAGGAAAGGTGGCATAACCCCCGGACTATCATAAGCATACACAAGAGGATCGATAGATAGTCTCAATCGAGTCGATAGCGATTGCGTCATGCCTGGATTCCCTGAGGTTTGGAAAGCTTTTGGTGTTCCTTAATTTAATTGAAGATGGAACAACAAGTCAGTTATGCAATGATGATCAAGCAATGTAGGGTACTGACGTCCTTTAATGCCCGTGTTGCGAAGAGCATTGAGCAGCGTTGACTTGCCGACGTTGGGCAAACCAATAACAAGAACGTTGAGCTCCAGAGCATATGGATGCTCCTTGGCTATATCTGGATCGAAGCGGATCAGTATCTGGACCAAGGAACCAACGAGGTGATTTGATAGAAGTGCAACATACTGACTAGCATCTCGCTCAGAATGTGAACATCCCGCGGTCGATACCACGATGCGAACAATATACGTTGCTCGGGAAACCTTGAAAGCATCGCTTGACGGAAAGGCTATTGATCATGCTTTGAGTCGAGAATCTCTTTATATTATGGATTGCTTCACAAACCTCCATACCCCACTCAGGAACAAGATCACGTTTATTCAGTACAACTATGTGTTCGCAAGCTTGTGTCTTTACGATACGCCGGCCGGGAGTCTGTGGGTCCCAGCCACGCTCCGTCCTCCACCTCAGTAGCGCACCTAAAATCAAAATTTAGCGATTTTTCTAAAGGAAAGAAAAGCTCAGGCAATATGGGAAACCGACGTGGCGTATACTGTTGAAATAGAGCATGTTTGCTTTCGCCGGAGTACATACAAGAACTCATGTCCTACCTTCCAAGCTCCGATTTATGCTCGTCAAAGGGAGACGAGAGTCCCGAATCTCGAGAACGACATCTGTGCGGGCAAGCAAGGATGGCAGCATCCGCACAAACTTGGACATGTGCCCAGGAAACCATGAAGGTGGTACAGGCAGAGGAGGTATCTGGAGGCGTGCAAGAGCCATTTTAAAGTTGCTGAGGAATAGCTGAAATGTCTCAAAAACTCTACAAAACGATGCGGCTGAACAGTGGAGGTAGTTTTTTCAGCATTATTGGATATTTGATGGTGTTTTCCCGAGGAATCTCGGCATCTCCCCCAACTCAATCACCACACGCATAGATGTGGCACAATGCCCACATGGACGCCGAGAATCGTTTGAAACATAGAAATAATCCTGCTGCGATAACAAGGCGAAACAAGGGTTAAACTATTTTAATGAAACAAAAACATTGATTGGTTCCGAATAGGCAGTTTGAGCGTGAGACCTTCTGCTATCCAATGTCACTATGCTACCCATGGACAAGGACAATGACCTAAATGAACATGTGGAGATAGCAAACAATAGATGGAGTGGCACTAATTGATCTTCATCAATAGCTCAGATCATCGTTAACCAGAAACACAAACTGAACCGGCCAAGAATGCCTAATAACGATTAAAGATGACGAAGATCAGAAAACAACCGTAGATGAATTGATTAAGACAACAGCAAAGGGAGCACAACACTGCAGAGGAAGATCCAAATACAGCCACGGAGACGGCAGGTTGTATTCCTATTGACAATAGTGATGACGACGGCGCTGACAGTTAGCCCAGAGGTTCGGAGTTGAGGCCGATAACATCAGCAGGCAGCTAGGATGATTGCCACAAAAAAATTAGAAATTATGTACCGTTGAATGAGTTTACTTCATACCCAGGTATCTGTGCCAACACTGATGGCGTCAAAGTTCTTCCCGCTCCTCGTTCTACGGTCTTGGAACACCAAGACAGCATCAAGGTTGATGAGTTTATCAGAAGGAGTGGGTGAACCCTCAACCCATCCTTTCCATCCTTTCTTGTGCGCGACGCGCTTCTTCCGCTTCTTCTTAGGTCGTTCCGTCTCCTCAATATCCTCATCATCAGCTGGCGTCCGTGGTCTCTTAGAGGACGTGCGGGATGTTGAAACCGAGATAGAACGCCCACGCCGTGGTCTCTTAGAGGGCCTGTGGGATGTTGAGGATGAGCTAGATGTCGGGGTATCAGATGGAAGACGGGCTGGCAAGTATCCAGGCGGAGGAGTGACAGAAACAGAACGTTCCACTGGCATGAGCTGAATATTGGGTCGTCCTTGACGAGCAGTCCAAAAAGTCTTTTTCTTTCTGGGCTCTTGCTGAACCGGCTGAGGTTTTGAGGAGGAGGCGATGGGTGGCGCAGATTGGGGAACGGTGAGGTCAATTAAAGTATCGCGCCTTGGGGAAGCATCAGGTCGCTTCCTAGAGTCCTTCCTCTTCTTGGCCTTGCGCATTTCCTCCTTTGCTTCGACTTCTTTGTTAGGGCCGACGCCGTTGAGGAGGGACGTGAGGACGTCGCGCTCGGGTGAGGGGTCAAAGTAGCCAGCAAAGACCGATGTAGCAGTACGACGTTTATGAGGGAGCCTGAGATGGGGGAGGAAACCAGGCATGGGGGAGGGGAGGAGATTGTATGGTGGAGTAGTGGTGGTGTGGAAGCAATATATAGCGGATTTACGGCATCTAGGCAAATGCATCAACAAACAGCTCCCTTCTCCCGGCACGTGCACAGGAACCTAGCCTGGGACTTAGATCGCAGATCTATCTCCACAGCAGTCTCCCACATCCTCTTGTTCGTTTTAATTCTTGTTCAATGCTTACACAGCACAGGGTCTTTCTCCGCGAAAGCCTAGCCTTCTCTGGTAACATGCTTTTCACACCCTCTAACTTTGATCAGCTAATCAGTCCTCCATGCACCGGCACCTTATCAGCCTTAGCTCGGGACTTTCCCGGTTCCCTTACCAGTATTTTTTTCCCAACCAGCCGATTGGCCGTCAAGTGACCTCTCTGAATACAAAAGATTAAAGTTCATTCAGGTAGTCACAGTTGCACCCTAAATTAGGGATCCACCTTCATCTGACAAATATGATCCTGGGTAATGGAAGAATCCCATCTTCAGATTTGTCTACTCTTTTACGCCATTGTATCGACTGTGTACCTTCCCTGCCGATTCATCGGAATTTCGATATATCTTTTTGTCAGCATATGTCACGGTACTTTATCAGCCATCAGTACTTCCATTGCAAACGTCTAGTCTTCTCTAAATCGGTTTAGTCCAAATTTTAGAACAGTCTGATATCTGATGCTCATTCTCTCCACCCAACAAGCATGTCTATCAGATGGCGAGAAAGAAAATGTCTCTACCGTGAGATCATGCCAAAGTGGGGTGGGTGAAAAAAATTTTCCCAGAGCAATCCCAGAGTAATCCCGGAACGTTCGGCGACTAGTCATCTGCCCTTGACTCGACGTCCAATCTGAGTCGACAAATAACAATATACCCCTTGGTCCGCCATACAAGTACAGACAACCGCAGCAGTTCTACTGACATTGAACACTCCTAAACCGAACAACAGAGTACCGCTTTGGCTTCACGACTAACTGTTGTACTTTAATACCGGTTTCAGTGCCCTGTAATAATGTCCGATCAGTTTGTATGCCACACTTGCCACCTGCAAGGTCTCACGGAAGCTGGCCTACGAATTGATATGAAGGCCCCAGAAATCTTGGCTCCAACAAGCCTATAGCTTTGCAGGGGTGAAAAGCAAGCGCGCGTGGGTACTCAGCAACCGGGAACCGCGTAACTCATCATCTCGACTTTCCGCTATCGGGTACCAAGTTCCACGAATAGACATGCGCACAATACTTAGAATATAAGTAGACTGAGCATGCCCAACGCTGAACAAAGACACCCTACATTTCGGGCCTAAGTGATGTCCACATGGAACAGCCCACTTCACTATGCACACCGGAAAGGGAAGTTCCTGTATTAGTCAGACAATCAGGGGTCTGTCAAGATTTCTTGGGGGTGCAGTGCATGAGACACCTAGAATGTTCCGAAAACCATTCGAACTTGAGTCATGTTTAATTTGGTGCCAGCGGGGTCGAATTCTCGCTTCGCAGGATAAAACAATCATTCTCTGAGTTTGAAATTTACAAGTGCAGTGCTTCAAAATCGATAACCCACGCTAAGCACTGATTGTAATCTTTCGGCCCTAGAAACCAAGGCTCATATATCAGATGAAAATTCTTCTACGAACTTCAGACGTTCTTAGAACACGCAAAACCCCTTTTGTAATTGACACACCATTTGATCTGTGAAGTGAGGCGCCATGGCATACCCCTTTCTATCTCACCCTACCCTACCTTGCTTTTCGATCCTGACTTGATATATCTCAAAGTGCTGACCCTTGAGACATCATCTACGGCTGGCATCGCCCCTCTGACCTCAATCGCGCAGCTCAACTTCTGTTTCCGCGTGATCTACTATTATTGTAAACCGAGTCACCGCAGCATTTCCATATTGGACAAAAACCCCACCTTCACCCGGTGGCAAAGTACACACGAGGTGCTGTGACTAATCTAACAAACTCAATGGGCCACGTGAAAGCCACCCGCTCAGCTTGACTCCGAGGAGGCTCTGCATGATCTCAGGGTGCCACAACATCAGAAAATCAAGTCTATGTGTCAATTACTATTGTAGCTCATCAAAGGCTCAGTCAATAAGCTCATAGAATCACTTCATAAAAAGCCGGCAGCCGTCTCCATTCTCCTGTACAAGGCGCTGAACACTCGGCTATTTATAGCATAGGAGCACCTGTTCTCACCTCGTTTGCTTTGCCAATAATCTAGCGACATGCGCCTTTCACATGTGTACAGATAGATATTTATCCTGCAAACTTGATCCTGCATGCAGATTGTCTCAGTTGCTGGTTTCCAGGACTGTGCAGTGTGGCTTTGCACAACCATGCACCCTGGTCCATCTAACTACCAAGACCTCCAAAACCTTATAATATGACTGATGTCTTTCTGATGTGGTCATCATTCTAGCGATGATTCATACTGTCAAACAAAAATAAACACTCATCACAATAAGCATGATATAAATGGACACCTCACCTCTTGCCACTCAATGGAGGCATGTGAATGGCTAAACCGCACTTGATCTTTCATAACGGCAGCTTTTAGAACGGCAGTCTTGTGCCCACAAACCTGGCGAGAATATATAGACGAGAAGCCAAGCCAAACAATCGGGGTTATCCACTTGTCAAACCCGCGACAGGGTCAACATTTTTTTCGCACCTGACAGGAAAATTCTAAATTCCTAGGAGTAAGTCTACACACAAAGAACATCAACACCTCGTTCAAGATGCCATAACACCTCTCTATGAATCCCAAAATTCGTCCGAGTATGGTGATAGTCACCCAACCTGCCGGCGCCACAGCCTTTACTCCCTATGATCGAGCTGTCGCAATCCGTGTGTCACCCTTTGCTCATATTCTCATATTAAATCGACCCGTTCCAGTCAGCGACTTTCTTCTTACCTAGGAGGCTCTCCCCAGTCCTACCTAGATTGGCAATTGTAGTCTGGGCATTATACAGCACTATAGTCACCATCCACAGCAGCCTGTATGGTAGCTGTACAAGATTTTTGGCCATCATCCAAAACATATATCTTAATTATCATGAAAAAATTTTAGGTGATTTCTTTAATGGCAGAAATAACCATCATACCTAGCTTATTTTGTGTGGTCATGTCAAACCTCGCCAAAATGGGCTAGTGTCGGATCAAGTTGTCATATGCTAAACTATTAACCTGACCATTGATATCGAGACGCTCGCCCGTTGGTGGCAAGCTTTATCAGGAGGATATGGACTCACGCATATGTATTTGAGGCGGCTAGTGTTGGAAAAAAGTATTGGACAATACTGATGACTGTCATTAGCCGTCTAAAAAAATCGTGTTCATGATAATCAAGATGTCTATTGCTGGTAGTGATTAATAGTCTTGTGTAATGTACAGGATATAACTGCTATCTAGATAGGATACTAGGGGAATGAGGAGCCTCCTAGGAAAAAAGTCCCTGACTGGAGCTGGTCAATTAAATACGAGTCGCTGATTATTATCGGCAAAGGGTGAAGTTTGCATGGCCGGGCTGAAGCAGTGGTGTGCGGATGGAGTATCGCCATAGATCTCCTTCAAACGCCTCCATACAGCTTTGAACGTAGTCACGGATCCCTTTTCGTGTATGACTATCACCGCACAAGAGTAACCTGAGGGGAGTTGAATGGAGTTCAAAGGTGCCGGGCTTGGCAACGGAGTGCTTGAGGTGGTAGTCTTCCCGATGAAACTAGACACGCGACCACGAGCGACGGCTGTCGATCCAACTAAGACCGTATTATGTGGGAAGTAGAAATTTTCTCTCGGAGAGAGCGTGGAGTCACCATGACCCAGGGAGAATTCAACTCTAAACCTTGTAGGTTTCCAAGTGCTGCCAGTAAAGGCATCTGTCATGACTAAATCGAGTCGACATCGCAGTGGCTCTCCATATCCAAGATCGGTGACAGTCGATGCGACATTGTCAACGGTAATACCGAAGGACTCCAGCATCCGACAGACATCCATTCGAGTCCTGGGTAGATCGTGAACTGAGTAGAACATTCCTTGGCCACTGGACTTCCAATTGAAGAGGTTTGTGAACCATCCCTTGAACTCCCCAACAACAGGGGAAGTTATCAATCGATTGGAAGCAGCTGATACAGGTGGGCTCTGGAGCGGAGAGGACAAATTAATGGGTGATCCGAGAGGATTGAGGGGAGCAGTCATGGTCCTCTGTGGCAACTCCAAGGGTGGGGCTTTGAATGTGAACGTTAGCAGGATATCACAAGATAGATAAGACATGACCCACGTCTATTCTTCCTTTCTTTCTCTTTTCTGCCTCGTTGAGGTGACATCAAGTTTCGGGGCATATTTCCAACTTCCTTGCCTATGTCACGTCCGACATCAGCTGTGAAGCCAAGCGAATTCTGTTCTAGGTCCGATCCGATATAACTCCAACCCTCATCCGAAGTACTATGGTTTTCCTTATCTACGTTCCTCTGTGTTTTGTTCTTGCTTGCACGATCGACTCTGCGAGCCTCTCGATGAGTAGAAGGAAGAGAGAACTGTTGGTGAGACAGGACTAAACCAAATCCTCTTCTATCATGGTGAGGACTAGAGCCGGGAGATATGGGTGGTAAACCATGGTCGTTCACACCATCAGCACCTTTAGCGAGTGCATGTTGGAGTACTGGATCTGCAGTTTTGGGTGCAGTAAGCAAAGGGGTTGTTGCGTCTTAGTGATTAATTGCGTATCAGGAACCGTAGCTTCCAAAACTTGATGGTTCTTACCTTTTGATACAGACCTGCCCTTAATAGCTGCGGTGGTGCATGAACCTTGAGACCTGTGTCGGGAAGCATCTTGTAGATTATGCAAGTGTTGAGCAAAACCCAAGCTCGGTATTTCTGAGGTCCCAGTGAAAGTGCCCCTTCGCGGTGGCTGTGGTCGAGGGCCGCCTCGGCCAAGAGCAAAAACGGATATCGGACGAAGTGGTGGCGGCGTTGATGTATGCGGTGGATCAGGACTGAAGTCCTGTTGAAACTGATTTCGCCAGACCTCGGCCTGAGGACGACTGGAGTAGACAGGAGGCGGACGAGGACCTACCGGCGAGGCGGGAAGTTGGCATGAAGTCGGGGTAGACTCCCTACACGGTGATTGGGTGAACTGGCTTGTAGTGAGAAGAGCCGGAGAGGAACGTTGGAATGCCGGTAAGGTATGAGCCTTCGGACGGTATATCCTCAAAATCCTTTGCTCGCCTACTTGGCTAGGCCGTGACAAGTCCTGATAGTCACCTGCACCTTCAGTCAGCCGTTTTTGCATCGTTTCTTCGCGATAGCGGCCAAGTAGAAAATAGAATGCTTTTGCATGGATGCCAAATCCGGGAGGAGAACAGAGATCTCGAATGATATTTTCGCCACCTGGGTCTGCATGTTTGCCCCATATAATCTTCAACGATCCCAAGAGTTCTTGGTCGATGTCTTCTGGGGAGGCAATAGGCTGAGCCAATTCACTAGGAGATGGAGGAAGTGGTGGCGTAAGTATCACCACTCCTGAATCTGGAGTGTCGCACGTAGGATGATTGGCTGTCAACCAAGGATGTATCAGAATTTCTGGAATCTGGAGAATCAAAAATCAGGTATAGGCTGCTGGGTTGCCGAAGAGCATACCGTAATTCGCCTCTTGACATCGACTACAAGCATCCTACTCAGGAGGTCCTTTGCAAGAGGGTCGATCCAATTAGGCATATCATACTTGCCAGTTTTAACTTTAGCAAGCAGGTTGCGAACATTCTTGTCGTCAAAAGGGAGCCGACCAGTGAGAAGGGCAAAAAGAATAACACCACAGCTCCAGATATCAGTAGCATTTCCTTGATACTTCTCGCCATTGACAATTTCCGGACTCGCATAGTGTGGAGATCCGCAGCTTGTTTCCAACTGTAAAGACGGCGGAGCAAATGCAGCCATTCCCCAGTCTGCAATTTTGACTAAAGGGGGTTTCAATGAGGCGATCAGTATGTTCTCTGGTTTGAGGTCCCGGTGAATGATAGAAAATGTATGAGCATAGTTTAAGCCATAGACGATCTGCTTGAAGTATTCCAGAGCCTCTGTCGGAGGGAGTCTACCGCGATTAACCAGAAAATCAAATAGTTCGCCACCTTGCACGAACTCGAGAACCAAGAAGAGTTCCTTTTCGCCTTCAAATACGTCATAGATGCGCATAATATTAGGGTGGTTCATCAATTTCATCATTGTTATCTCGCGGTCTATTCCCAGACGTTGTTTTTCAGATTTTGCTTGCTGAGTGGCAAGAGAAGAGCGTGAGTTGACCAGGGGAGCGATTGGAAGAATTTTGACAGCCGCCAGTTGACCAGTACGTCGGTGTTTGGCAATCTTGACACGACCAGAGGCTCCTTTCCCGACACATTCTCCAAGTATCCAAGGTCCTATATTCTTAGGATCTGTCATGAGATCGAAGGCTGAACTACCGCCTGCTGCAGCCTTTTCCTTTGCCCAGCGAGTACCAAGAGGAGCCGCATACTGAACCGGGGGAGCTCGAGGGGGACTTTCAGAGACATGTGCCATAGTATAGTATTAAGCTAATAAATAAGATAGGAGATGTGGAAAAGCAGTGAGATGCACGACCAGCGGGCACGGACAAGGAGCAGAGGGGTAGGCAGCCTGACAGCAATGTCACACTCCAATCTTATCTCGCGCGCAAAGTCATGTGATGTGACACAGGCGGCCCGCGTGATACTTCGGAACCCTGTCTTTTGTTATGCTCTCTTTGATTCGTGCTCAATGGAGATCGATTGCTGAAAGAATACTCCTTCAGAGTCCTTTTGGACTTTCCAAAAGACTCAGTTTAAGCATACGGCTCCATAGAGCTATTGGCCTTGAAGAACGGGTTCAACTTGGATACCCCACTGCACGTAGCTATGTCACATCACCTCAAACAGTGCAGCAACTAGTAGAGGAAGGCGAATATAAACAGGCTGGAGTTATGCTTGTCGAGTTGCAAACACTCAGGACTGCAGTTAGCCCACACCCCGTTTATGCAAAGGCTGTAGAACACCTTCTCTCGCAGGGGAAGCTAGGCGACAAGGATCGTGAAATTTTGTGCTACTGGCTCCAGTTACTCCCCGACGCTAGATATACCAATCCCCTGTTTTTCCAAGGGTGTGCCGACGTCTTTCGGCGCCATACGAAAGACGATTCCCGTTTCATCACGACTACAGGTGGAATTCTCGCCCGAAAAGGTTATAAGGGGCTGATAGAGGACGACATCCTTCCTCTTGCCAAGGAGTATCTGGAACTCGATGTTTTTACACATTTTAAACACGACGTCTCTCAGGCTCTAGCCCGCTATGACCATGAATGCAGTTCAAGCTCGTTTGATGGAGTCAAGCCTTCTGAGGTGTTTGAAGATGCATCTGAAGACTATATTTCCATCATGACAACGTCTACACACTCTCCCTCTATCCTCGAGGTTGTAGAGACATCGCTGCCTCCTATACTTCCTGCTCCTGACATTAATGGCCAGTCCGTGTTCGAGGACGAGATGGATGAAGATTACGTCATCCACCAGTCGATCGGCCGCCACCCTCGTCAATCTGCTACAGACCAGCTCCTTCACTTGGTGGCGCTTGAAAAGTATCAGGACGCGCTTCACCTTCTCAAGGAGCTCCAGCAACTTCACGCCACTATCCCCTCCTCAGATGCTTATGGCTATGCTGCACTTGATGCCCTGCATCGACCGCTTTCTGACAATTTCACACTTGATGACCAACTGGAGCTATTTACGACATGGTTTTCCCTCGTGCCCACTGCGGGAACCCCACGCACCTCACCTACAAGCATTATTCAAGTTAATCTACGTAAACTCATGAATGACCCGCTTACAAACATGACTTTGATGGGGCGCTGCTTCTTAATTCTGGCGGAGAAGGGATATCAAGGTTTTGTTGGCAGACAGGAAATTGGCTTCTTCATGCGCTTTGCTTCTCAAAATGAGGCCGTGCCCTTCATCCACCAACTAGAGAATGCATATTTATCATACTGCGAGAAGCATTCGCAGGAGGTCACTGCCGACACATGGTACCGATTCAGGTCACAGTTACGTAGTAGGGCAATACGACATCTTGCTTATGCCGGCCGCGTGGAAGAAGCAGTCTCTCTACTTCCACAGGGAGATAGTGGCTTTCAAATCTCATTGTACACGTGTGAGAAGCTCCTTCGTACGGTCCGCGATGCAAGAAATCCATCATCTGTTCAATACCTGCATCGCATTGAAGCCCTGTATGAACAATTATCTATTACTGATGAGATGCATAAACTGCGACAACTACATCTCAAGGCTGAGGACGAGATTATGATGAATCAACTGGGTGCTTCTGGCCCAGACGCACAAATCGGAAAACCTCTCCCAGAAACCCTTCGTTACCTCAAACGGATACTGCGAAGTGCAGAGGAGCCTCCTCATCCCACTATTATCGTTGAATTTCTCCAACGCTATCTCGCAACCGGCCGTACACGAGCACCTACTCTTCTGCTGAACCTTTCAATTAAAACTAGCTACCGCAACTATTCCGCCTTCCTGTTCGCTGAGATGATCTATTACCGTCTCATGGGTCAACACTACCTCATCATCAAAACTTTTGTCGATCATTTCTACCTCTCTGGTGTACCCCGGATAAATGTTCTACGAATATACGATAGACTTGAACGTCTTCGAAGTCACCACCAAACATCCGATCCCACTAATCCCTATCCTATGGCTGCTTTTGAACAATCAGAGCCCAACGCTCTCACACGTATATGCAACTATACCGGCCTCGGGCCTACAGGTCTTCCAATCGGCAAAGCCTGGCCGATGAAAATCCACTGCAACCTCGTCTGGCATGCTCTCGTCGCACTCACACCTACAGACCAGGAACTCGAAGTCCTTTACAGGAAACTTCTCTTACTTGCTCGTGGACGCGATCAACTCGACTCTTCTAACAAATCACTTGAAAAACTCCGTCCTCTTCTTCCACCACCGTCATGGCGCACCCATATCGACTGCGCTGCATTTACACCCTTTATGCGTCGCTTGATGATACATGCTGGTGCAGCTCGTGGATCGAGGATTATCCAGGATATGGTTGAACTCGATATTGAACCCAGCATATACCATTACACCGAACTTACAGGGTTTTATGCTAAGATGGGTGAGGTCGAAATTGTAATGAAGATCCTGAGATTCCTTGAAGACGAATCAGGCCTCTACGAACGTCTCGAACGCCAAAAACACAATCACAGCCCTGACCTCGTCCGAGGTCTCGTTACAGTATCCTCGAATCCATACCCTGCCACCCCTCCACCAGGCTCAAATTCAGATTCCTCCGAACCTCGCGTCCACACGGCCCCCGAACCGGATCTCGTATTCTACACCTCTCTTATGCGCGGGTTTATCCTCTCGAGAAATAAGTGGGGATTTGAGAGAGTGCATGGTGTCTTGAGATTCATGAAACAATCACTTCCCAACAAGAAGTTTTACAAGGACCAAGAGGCGACTTTGAATGGTGTTTATGGAGATTACCGGATAATGATGCATCGACGGCCAGAGTATGATTACAAGGCGAAGCGGAGATCCAAGTTTGTTCAGTTTATGCAGGTGAGAAACGTCCAAACACAATTTTTATAAATGCAGGCACTCCTCCCATTCTAGACGCAAAGTACACGCAAGAGCTGATGGTCAAAAAATACCACCACTAGCCTGTGGTATGTCCTGTGGTATGTTTGCCCACTTTAATAGCTTCCGTGTTCTATTCTTAGTTTATTCTTAGCGCCGTATGGCACTGAGAGACAGAAAGAGCTCCCAGATTTTTATTGTGAAGCAGTTCAAAGCATTACATGCATTAGGCTCGACTGATAGATACATTACAGTAAATAGATACCGTCTTTTGATCAAGGACCCATCCTACAAGTCCAACTTTCAGATACTGGCTGTACCAGCAACACCCTGACAGCAACGACCAAACGCCCAACACCACTACACACTGGCATGACCCATCGACTTTCAAGTGAAGTGGAGCAAAGAAATGACTCTCACATACATAATTCTCTTGACCAGGTCAAATCTCACGACATCGACAACGACTGCATAATTTCAAAATATGCTGTATATTCGTCTGGTGTCATGAGCTCGTGGTCTTCCTCCGTCACCTTTGAATATGATACTGGATTTCCATTGACTGAGGAACATTTGAATATCGAAATAACGAGAGAAGAGAATGTGCATACCGTATACAATTGGATCATCCTTCGGTTCTCTATCACTAGCTCCACCATCGTCAGCTCTCCCCTCCATATCATCATACCCAAATCCAAGACCATTCATATACGGAGTGGCTTTGTCCGTTATCGCTTCCACCGTCCCAATGCCATTTGTACTCGCGCATGTATTCACAGACCTATTCACATCTGCATCTGGACTGGTCTTCGCTATTTTTCTAGTCCCATTACTTGTTCCATCAACA
>Ga0153951_1000094_pt1 | contig 29769 bp, 34 predicted proteins | sample TSNJ035MetaG_FD_102278 | JGI IMG/M metagenome (GOLD analysis project Ga0153951, IMG submission 102278) | Attine ant fungus gardens microbial communities from New Jersey, USA - TSNJ035 MetaG | ecosystem: Host-associated > Fungi > Mycelium > Unclassified | place: USA: New Jersey, Wharton State...
CTAGGCAATAATAAACAAAATCCTAAGAGATATAATCAATGAAGAAAAGGTAGCAGTCTTTGTGGATAATATGTTGGTAAGAACAGAAACAGAGGAAGAACACAACAAAATAGTAGAAGAGATGTTGAAAAGACTAAAAGAAAATAACTTATATGTCAAACCAGAGAAGTGTGTGTGGAAAGTGATGAAGATTGGATTCCTAGGGGTTGTTATAGGACCCAATGGAATAGAAATAGAGAAGAAACAAGTGAATGGAGTACTAAGTTGGCCAGAGCCAAAGAACATAAAAGATGTCAGAAAATTTTTGGACCTTGCAAACTACTACAGAAGGTTTATCAAAGATTTTGCTCAGGTAGCAAGATTAATGAACATACTGACTAGAAAGGATGTAAAGTAGCAATGGGGAAGAGAGCAACAGCAGATATTTGATGAACTTAAAAGGATCTTTACAATCAGACCAGTACTAGCAGCTCTAGACTTAGACAAGGAGTTCAGAGTAGAAGCAGACACTTCAAATTATGCTACTGGAGAAGTATTATCAGTAAAGTGCTCTAATAGGATATGGAGACTAGTTGTCTTTATTTCAAAATCTCTAAGTGATACAGAAAGAAACTATAAGATATATGACAAGAAAATATTAGTAGTAGTTAGATACTTGAAAGCATGGAGGTACTTTCTGGAAGGAATAACTACAAAATTTGAGATTTGGACAGACTATAAAAATCTTGAGTATTTCATAAAGGTGCAGAAGTTAAATAGAAGACAAGCAAGATAGGCTCTATACCTATTTAGATTTGACTTTATGCTCAAATATATTCCAGAGAGTAAGATAGAGAAAGCAGGTAGCTTGAGCAGAAGGCCAGATTGGGAGGTTGAAGTAGAAAGAGATAATAAGGATGAAATGCTAGTTAAGCCAGAATAATTAGAGATAAGAAGGACAGAAAAAGTGGAGGTGATCATAGAGAGAGTGGATTCACTAGAGAAAGTAAAGCAGTTAAGAATAAGAGATAACAAAGTAGTTAAAGTAGTGGAAGAGATGAAACAGAAAGGAGTAAAGATGCTAAGAGATGAAAAATAGAGAGAAATTGACAGCATAATATACAAGGAGGGAAAGGTGTATGTATCTAAGAATGAGAAATTAAAAGCAGAGATTATTAGATTGCATCACAATACACCAGTAGAGAGATATAGAGAACAATGGAAAACAATAGAATTAGTCACAAGAAACTTTTGGTGGCTAGAAGTAACAAAGAAAATAAAGCAATATATAGAGAGATATAATTCCTGCCAAAGGAATAAAAACTACACAGAACAACCAGCAGGCAAATTAATACCCAACTCAATACCAAAAAAGCTCTGGAGTCATATATCAGCAGACTTCATTACAAAGCTACCATTGGCATAGGGATATGACTTAATCTTAGTAGTAGTAGATAGATTAACAAAGATAGCTTATTTTATTCCTACTATAGAGAAAATATTAGCAGAAGAGCTAACTAGGCTATTTAGAAACAACATATGAAAACTACATGGGTTACCTGAAAGTATTATTTTAGATAAAGGACCCCAATTCATGACAGGATTGATAAAGGAGTTGAATAAAATGTTGGGGATTGAGAGCAAAATATCAATAGTATTCTATTCTCAGATAGATAGGCAAATGGAAAGAATCAACCAAGAACTTGAGCAGTATTTGAGAATATTCATAGACTACAGGCAAGAGCAGTGGCCAGATTGGTTGGGAATGGCTGAGTTTGCCTACAACAATAAAGCATATTTAAGTACTAAGACATTGCTCTTTAAGGTAAACTATGAACAAGATCCTAGAATGGGATTTGAAGTAAGGAGAAAAGGGAAATACAAGGGGGCAGAGAAGTTTGTGATTAAAATAAGAGAGGTACAAGAAAAAGCAAAAGTGGCACTGGGAAAGGTATAGAAGGAAATAAAGAAGTATGTAGATAGAAAAAAAAGAGAAGTCAATGAATATAAAGTAGAGGACTTAGTAATGCTCAGCACTAAGAACTTGAAATACTAAATGGTTGAAAGAAGAACAGAAAAGTTGACAAAAAGATTTGTAGGCCTCTATAAAATAAAAAAGATTGTATCAACAAATATAGTTGAATTGGAGTTACTTGGTACAGTAAGGATATATCCAGTAGTAAACATTAGCAGAATACATAGATACATAGGGCAGGTAGAAGGGCAAAAGAAGAAGCAACCAGCTTCAGTTATAATTGAAAAAGAAGAAGAATAGGAGGTTGAGAGGATACTAAATAAGTGGTAGATTAGAGAAAAAGACAAATATTTAGTATAGTGGAAAGGATTTACAGCAGAGTCAGATACTTGGGAAGGGATAGAGAACCTAGGAAATGCAAAAGAAGTAGTTGAAGAGTTTGAAAAAGAGTATCAACAAGACATAGAGGATATCTAGAGATAAGAAAAAAAAAAAGGAACATTCAGAAGGGGAGAATTACTAGAAAGATTTATAGTAAGAAAGTTATATAGATGGACAGATAAGAGGTATGATGAAGAGTACTGGGTGAGGTTAGAAAGAAATTGGAGACACTGGAAGAGAAAACCAATTAGAGGACAAAAAATAATGGAAATAATCAAGGAAGAAGAAAAAAAAATTGGTCAAGAAGAATCTAGACTTAAAGAGTAGAATGAAGAGGATGATGAAATGGGGAATATCTATGACCCCTACTATGAGTTATGAAAATTCTTAGAATAAGAAATCTTGAGAGGGGGGTAGTATTATGACTTGGCAAAAATAGCTAAGTCATTATTTTATTTTACTTTATTTTACTTTTCTTTTTTTTTCTTATTTGGACTTATGTTATATGATAAGTGTGGGAAAGTAGTGCACAGACCACATAGTAGTAGTTGTATAAGTAGTGTATAGAATCAAATGGAAACTCTATTGAGTTTTCCTTGTCAACTCAGACTTGGAGGGTGATTAAGTCATCTCAGGCTAAGTTACTACAAGGATAGCAGCATGGGAAGGCTATAATATGCTGTGAATTACTATGAATATACTATGAGTATACACTCCAGGTTCTGGAAAATGATACAATGAGTGGAGTCAGAGAGTAGAACATGCTACTAGGTGAAATAATATATGTTGCTCTCTGGTCCTATAGTTTTACAGCTGGTTTGGAGGGAACGCAATGATGACACAGAAGTAGAACAACCTTGGCCTCAGCTCATGCACTATGCCTCAATCTCCTGTTATGTGTGTGGTTACTTATTTTGGAGTAGTAGAATGTCATCCAAGGAAGAGGTAAATTCAGGAGTAAGGAGTTATATAGCAGAGAGTGCTACAGGAATATAGGAGAAGGTGGTTTAAGACTTTAGAACTTTAATCTACGAACTAGGTTATTACCATGTATCTACCCCATATATATACCAACTGGAGAAGGAGGGAGCCAGTCTGAAACATAATACTCCTAGTCTGAAACACAATACTCCTAGTCTGAAACACAATACTCCTATAGGAGATAAATAATAATAATAAAGAAAATGAATAAAAAATATTAATTTATACTGAATTTTCTGGTATATGACAAGTTGCCTCTCACTTATTGGAGTCTCACTATGTCCTTACTCCTTCCTGACACTGAATCTCATCACACAATGCTTGTATGGAACAAGACCAAAATGTGTTGAATGCACATAAAGATATGAGCTGCATAATGAGATCCCATTCAGCAGTATCGGCAGATCAATGACGACCAGTGACTGAAACTGACTTTCATCAGCTAAAACAGATAGAAGGCGTACAGCCGGCTTTAGTTTTCAAGCAGCTTGCACTGTAGTGGCAATGCGCAAGATTGAACTACAGTGATAGATGTACTATTCCTTGAAAGTGTAATCTAAAGAATGGAAAGAAAATCGAGTTTCTCTGTATATCCTCGGAATGTATCCAATGACATGCATCACGGTATTAGTAGATGTTTGTTTCAGCTGCAACATAAACCATCCATAGACTCATCAATTCTATCTCAGATATGTTTTGTCACGGCCTTAATTCGGATTTGGCCACACGAGAGGCTCATACCAGAGAAGCTAGTCCCCGGGCAGAACTCCTGTGTTAGGAGCTGGGAAGGCGTTGGTTACACCTTAAAAGAGGGGTTTCACGTAAACTATTTCCGCGGAGTTGCACTCAATTAGCAGTCAGCTTCTCGCGCTGACAATTACCGTGTCAAGTAATCAAGCTCGTCGCGGTGGACAAAACGCTCACGTGACTGTTCCTGAATCAACGTTGAACCACAGCAGGTCCTCGCATCTACCTTACAGCAGCCAAATGATGGCTGCACCAGGATGGCAAACGGAAGAGTTACAAGATGAATGGGTTGACCTTGAACCCGAAGGTGGTGGAGAGGATGAAAACAACTTATCCTATGGTACTCATTCTCTTTCCCTTACGATTCCTCTCCACAGTCGTATTCACACAATAAATGATCTCGAGATTCCCATTACACATTCCAATGATAGTAATTCTCCGACAGGAACACTCCTAGTACATGACGGTATACCCAATGCTCCATTTCAGCCCAAGATACCCGGTCGAGGGAAAGGTCTAATCAAGGACATATTTACTCCGCTACCATTGGAACGAATGTTCGAACCGCCCACTCCACCTAGATATGCCACAGGGCAGAAAGCCGATGTTGATGCACCACTCATTGAATTTTCCCCTCCGAGTGCTCTGGTCACCACTAACGGGCAATCCTCTGTGACCCCGAAGACGGCCTCATTCAAGGGAAGGCAGAACATCGCTTGTCGATTCACTTTCACTGTACCTCGTAGCTTGACTGCTACACAGCATCCTACTTTTCTTCAAGCCCAAAGTACACCTAATCCTTCTGAGGTCTTTCAGCCTAGGGCGCCATCGACGGACCCTCGACTTCGACTTTTTCAATTCCAATACGACACATACACACGAGAACATCTTTCCGCGATGGTTGATTCCATAGCTATTAACAATTGCTCTGTCACTGCTACGACGGCATCCCCTACCTGTTTTGAAAATCACCTATCGCGATTGTCAGGATCGACAGGTCCATCCTCCCTAGCGAACGTTTCTCATTTGCGAAGTGCGAAACGTGTCAAGCTTAGTCCTCTAAGTGACTACAATGGAGAGGGTGCTGGCTCACCGGTCGTGATCTCTCGCCCTAGATTGACTGGCAAAGATTATGTCGGGGAGTCGAAACAACTGATGCAGCAAATCAAGTCAGCACGGGACTTTGCTACCATCTCAACGAGCACTACTTTTCATAACAGATCATCTTCTATCTCACATCTGAATGGCGAATATACAGAACCTCATCTACTATCAATAGTCCCATCTAGTGAGATCACCCTTCGCAAAATAAGATCAGCGCTCACGGTTCCAGCTAGATTCCTCTCCTCAACCTACCCCTTCGAAGATGTTCAGTGATGCAATGATAAACCCTTCCAGCCCACCTGGTTCTCCAAGGAGCCGATATTCTTCATCTTATCGAGCACAGGCGGAAACTTTGATGGCTCAAATCAAGCAGAGCGTGAAGAGTCAGAAACACATCTTTCCAATGACAGAAGTGAAGTCCCAGCCGGATAGCCGACAGAAGGTACTCTCGTCCGGTGATGAAAGCGCAATCGTCAGCCTTCATTCCTCAAGCGGTAACATAGGGAGTCCAAGGCACTCGTCTCTGGAATCGATATCATCTCATCAGGGAACTTGCTCACAGTCATCAGTCAGTTCCTGCAGCACCACATCATCGTTTCAGCATGATCTGAACAACGGAATGTCAAGGTTGTCAATTTCAAAGCAACCGTCACTACATCATGCCATGAATGTTGATCATGAACAATCCTTGCCATTATCTACTCCTGCTCATCCAAGAGACACCGTTCGGACTGGACCAACTGAGTCCAATCGTCTGGTTTCTTCCAGTACTGTCGGAAGTACAACGGTCACTACTGGGAGTGCACAATCATTCGTGAAACATTTGGGCCCTGCCCATATACGTACCATCTGTCCTCAGGACCTTCCTGCACTGCCTGACAGATTTGGGGATATGATATATGATAAGGTCAATTCACGGTGGGTCAGGAACCCAGGCCACCCAGTCCCAGGGATTGAAGATGAACCAAGCGAAGATCCGTTTATTGATATTGAAAGCTTTCGTGATGACCCTAGGGTAGTACAGGAAGTTGATGAATCTGAAGACTTACAAGACGATGATACTGTGCGTCAAGGACATTATGTGAATGAGATGACTCGTATCGAAGAGAGGTCTGAATTGGATGACGAAGAAGTTGACTTGATGAGCTTCTCAACGGATGCTTCATCTCATGTCGTAGGCATTACGGCAGGAGTTGTACCTAATGCTGTCGAAGACGGTGTAGACACCACTGATTCAGAGGACAACGTTGAGCTAGTCCAGCCTGAAATCCGGCCTCTAGAATTTGATTCAGAGGATGAATACTTCCATTCTTTTGACATCCCGAAGGTTACAGTAGCTCGAGAGCCTAATATACCCTCATCTGATCTTGCACCGCCAGTTCATCCATCTCCTCATACTACGCCCCGCAGGAGTCGTGGCACAGCGCAAGTTACTCCTGTGATACGCTCGGTGCTGAAAAGTAATGCGATAACGCCTACATCAGTACTCAAGGATCCTGCTCGTTCTAAATATCAGACCCCACTCCAGCAAGGGGGTAGCCGACGCTCAGTGAGCTTTTCTGACGGGAAGCTTGAAGGACCCATACAGGGTCTGCATGACTCTGGTGATTCTACAAGCAGCCCTTTTTCTCTGGATAGATCTCCAGCAAGGGTTGAAGACAATGCTGAACTATCACCTTCAGCACGTTCAAAGCGAATTGAAGAAATGATGCATGCGTTGGAGGATACAGGTATGCGATAATATAGATCATCACCAGATAGCAACGTTAATTAAGCTTCCCTCAAGACCATAGTGAAGGTGACTCATCGCCGTCGAAGGGAAGCTCTGTAAGAGGGGAAGAGCTTCAACCTCTTAGTGCTCGGCAACCGAACTCGCCATCACCAGATAGACGTCGCATTTTTTCCCGGTCCCCAAGTCGCCGGCCTGTTTCATCCAAACCCGATCTCAACAAAGCCAACACTACCTTCCTTACAGAATGTTCCTTTGGTGTTGCGCATGATCGACTAATTACTGCCATCACGGACATCCAGCCCTTTGAACCATACTGGGAGACACTGACTTCTATGAATCTTTCTGAAAAGAACTTGGAGAGTGTTGCGAGGTTGAAAGAGTTTTTGCCTCAATTAGATGCTTTGAGTTTGTAAGTTGTGAGAACCTGGTTGCAAATGAGTAATGAGGCTGATTCTTACCAGAAACTCAAATCAAATAGCCTGGCTGAGTGGGGTTCCTGGATCGGTGAGAACATTATCTGTCGCATCCAATAGGTGAACGTCGGGATTTTCTGTATATGGAAATACAACACTAACGTCATTTCATTTCTACAATTTTGCCTGGTGCGCAGCCTCACAGCGCTTACCTCATTCAGTCACCTACTCAATCTCGAGAATCTTGACATTAGCAGGAACAATATCGACTCATTGCGACGTAAGGCTTCTGGATTCTCTCAATGTATGTCCTGTGACTCGAAAATTCTTTTAATTTGTTATGTAGAGTTGGAATGCCTACGGCACCTGCGAGAACTTAAGGCGGACCACAACAAGATAACGAGTCTAGACGGGCTGCAAAACATGGACGGTCTTGTCAAATTGAGTGTGCAGAACAATTTGATGCAATCTGTCGAGCTGGGTAAATTCAAGTGGTTCGTAACACAGACCTGAAACATCATTGTTCTTATTCGGAAGTTGATTCATTGCTAGGAAACGTTTGGAGATGCTTAACCTCAGCCAAAACCGGCTGGAGAGCGTTGCTGGACTCAAGGTACTGCATTCGCTCGTTGCTCTAAATTTAGGTGAGTGTCATGATTCAATGTGGTCTTTTTTTCCTTTCAAAGGGACACATGGTGCTCGATGACGAGTTGACATTTGGTGTCTAATTGCATCTCCGATTTTCATGAGCTTTCCATTTTATCGGGACTAAAGTAGTTTTCTTGGAAGATAATAACAGTTTACGAACGGTGGAGGTCGAGGGAAACATGCCTAGATTGAGAATTCTGAGGTTGAGTGGAAACCGACTCCGTCTGGTGGATGTTGGGGCGTTCAATAACCTTCGCACGCTATACGCGGATAATAATTCACTGACTCATTTGGTGAACTTGAGTCGGTTGAAGAAGTTGGAAAACCTTTCCCTGCGGAACCAAAGTGGCCGAGGTCTGTGAGTATTTCCTTTTGATGATGTGGAGGAAGGATTGTCGCTGATCCTAAACTTTTTATGATACCATTTATCCCTGCGCATGGTTCGTGAATTCATTGCGATTCTCGCGCGGCGGTGGACTGTTAGCAACCTTTTGACCCGCGATGTTCGCGATGTGAAGAGATTGTACCTCTCTGGTGAGCTCATCGATCCATTGACGATCAAAATTCTTGTTCCTGACCACCCGTTCGTTGACCTTCCATTATTATTTCGGTTGCACAGGAAACCCGCTTGAACCTTGCTTTATCTCGGAACCATGCTATAATATGATCTACTTGGAAATAGCTGCATGCAGACTGACCGCGCTGCCCGAGGATATGGGAAAGCTCCTGCCCAACCTTCGAGTGTTGAATCTCAACTATAACTTTCTGGAAGACGCTCGGTGTCTAGAGGGATTGACGAGGCTGGAAAAACTCAGCATCATTGGATCTCGACTAAGGAAAACAAAAGCACTGATCCGTCTGGTACAGCAAATGCCAGACATTGTCATGCTGGATTTCAGGTGAGCACCATCATATTGGCCAGGACATGTGGCTGTTTCTGTCCGGGAACAAGCAACACTTTGTCATCTGTTTCGTACCTTTTCTTTCGCTTAGAATCATGGCACCGTCGCTTTTCGCCTCCTCTTCGGAAGATGGCTATTTTTAAAAATTAACTGTCACACCATGTGGTCGGGCGAATGGTGTGTTGATAGGGTGGGACTTGACCGTTTAGTGCCTCTTGAACATTGTAAAGGTTTCATTCTATGGGATCACTGATACATTGTTTGTGATGTAGAATGAATCCATGCACGCTCGGCTGGTACCTGCCGTTGCTGGTAAAGGATGTTCCTGGGGCACTGCAGCCGTCGGAGAGCAAGAGTAGTGGAGATGGTACCGAACAACAAGAGGGCAGTGGCGGCTGGCAAGAGCTAGATGCCAAGTTCCGACGGGATCTGCCGGACGAGCTGTACATCGGGCGATTGGCGTACCGAGGCCTAGTCATGCGCACATGCGAACAAATACGGATGTTGGATGGTGTGGGAGTGACGGAGAAGGAGCGCACGAAAGCCCAAAAAGTGCTGGTGGGTATTCTAGACAAGAGCAAGGACCAGAGGAGGCGAGATAGAAGACGAGACTAGAGTGCCGTAGAGTACTATAACATGTCCAATGACACATGTCCAATGACCGATGTTGCATCAAAGATTTGCATGCTGGCGGAGGCAGTGCCAACGGCGGAGACAACGGCGGTGGTGAGCACAGACACGAACGACGGGGCGGGATGGGGCCGGACGAGAAACGAACCAGGGAGCAATCTATCCATACGAGGAAGTATGGCGGGGATAGCCGGCGGCCGGCGAGTCGGTTCGGTTGGACGGGATCTGACCGGGAGATCTGGCGAGATTTGATTAATTGAAAGGGGTTTGTGTGTATTTGTGCGCCGGGAGCGAGATTACAGCCAATCTGCGGAATCTGGACGCTGATGCTTCCCACAGAGCTATCTGCGTGATCTCCCACTTTAAATACTGGCCCCCGCTCTTTGCAGGCCCACTGCCCGCCCAGGCGCTCCCTGCCCACCTACCCTCACCCATGCCAGTGGAGCTCATTGCCGCCACCCCCGAGCTCAATAGCTACAACGTTGCCCAGCTTCAGTACGCCCTGTGAGTTTTCTTACCCGAGGCTCCCTTCACATCGAGATCTTCTCTATCTCCTTTCTCATCTTCTCTTCACAGTCAGTCCAAGGGCGAAACAGACTCTATCTCTTTTCTTCACAATCTTTCTCCTTCTCCAGCTATCCTGTGCGTCCTCTTTCTTTCTCTCCCAGCTCGTCCTCATGTCTTCCCAGTCTCGACGACGAATTGGACTACCAGTCTAGGCGCATGTCCAGCTCCGCCATCTCCGCTACAGACACAGACAGCAGCGGCCTTTCGCGCGGCGACAAACGTGCAATCACGCCCTCAGACTCCCCTCAGCCTCCAAAATCTAGAGGCGAACCCAGTACCTGGGAGAATGGCTCTGCCGTCGGCCCCCAGGACGAGTCCGATGCCGGCATCGACCAATCAAAAGTCCAACTGCCATCCATCTTTACTAGCTTTGAGGATAACTATCCTCGCCGTGCTTCTCTCCCCACCCTGAACGAACCTCGAAGGCATCATTTCGTTCCTTCTCCTAGTAATGTTCGTGGCGGAAACTATACGCCGTCAACTCAGTCCAATCTCTCCAACTATACTTTCCCTCCCAGTGACGATACAGAAAAACATCGCCCGAGGCTATCTACCGATCTCAATAATTTCTCGGATTTCTCTTCCTATCCCCACTCAGGTATCTCCAATGGGACCACTCCTTCCACTTCATTTTCTTCTTCTGCCTTTGCCTCTCCTATGACTTCGCCGGATTATCGCCCAGGGATCACCCCCTATAATGAAGGCGATAATTGGAACGTTTCTGCGCAAATCAATCGACCCAATTCTACTCCTGGCCACCTGTCTCCACTGGCAATCAAATACGACGACAGTATGCGGCATGCTTCCTATAGTTCCTCCATGTCCCAGGCACACATGTTTGCTGGCTCGGCTCGTATCTCAGGTCAACATGACCGCAGGATAAAGGGAGACTGGTCTTTCCCAAACAATGAGTTTGGCATCCCCTCTGGTAACCCCTCTTACTCTACCTCCATGCCTTCTGCCCCGCCCTCTATTGCAGTTGCTCCTTCTCCGTCCCGTTCACCTCAGTCAGTCCCTAGTTCAGTGCTCGTCGACCGTCCTCAGCAGCGTAAGAGGGGAAAACTTCCCAAAGAAACCACCGACTTTCTCAAAGCTTGGCTTCATCGTCATTCAGATCACCCGTATCCTAGTGAGGAAGAAAAAAAGCAACTTTGCCATGTAACTGGACTCAGCATGAGCCAAGTCTCCAATTGGATGATCAATGTACACTTTCGTATCTCATGTCATTTATGCTCTACTGAACTCGTGATTGCTGTGTTTGTCTTTTCAGGCTCGTCGTCGTATTTTGGCGCCTGCGCACCGTGCCGCATCTGGCCCAACCACCACCGCTCCTTTCCCTCCTACTAGCCGTAGTTCATCAATGGGAGGTATGATAGACCCTGCCAACAGGAGAGCGTCTATGCCAAACGCTGATAGCCTTCAACTATACCCTCCAATGACACTCCAGTCGATGCCTAACACTCCTGCCGGGCATCATGGTTCCCCTGATTACATACCATCTCGGCATGTGATGGGGCCAACGCGATCTTCACATCATTTGGGTCCGTTAAGCGGTGGTGTTGAATACAGCGGTCGCTCATTCGGGTTATACGTTCCCGGACCGGGGTCTCATTCGACAGGACCCACAGGTCCTTCACACTACATGAACTCATCCTCAGATATACCTTTGTCTGCTCCTCCGTCCATGCCCTTTTCCAATCCGCAGCAGACATCTCAACAAAATCTCTATTCTTCCTTGAACCCCTCTCCCCGACTCCCTCACTCTACCCAATCAACGGCTCCATATTATGAAGGACAAACAGGAGCTTCCAGCTCAGCTCCAGGGTCTGGTTACGCGACGCCGCAGTGATATTTTTGTCTGGTCGTGATCTTTTCAAAATCTCACGGACAATCAACGTGCATCAACGTAATTGATTTTCATCGCTATTGTATCCGCATGGCTGTATTCTCATTACCTATAGGCTTGATCAAAATCTCTCTGGACTTATGCTCGCGTTCTGTCTGCTGAATACCTTGTTGTCTAATTTCCTGCTCGTCCTCTGATACTTGTTGTCTTTCCTGTCTCTTGTAGTGGATATATTCCACTCCTGTTCAAATCCCTTCCTCTCACTCCGTTTCCCTAGTCGTTGCATAGACTCATTGGTTGCTCCTGTGAATGCTTCCCTGAGTCGGGACTTCACATTCCCCTTTAGCTTCTTTCTCATTATCACTTAATACCATATTTAATTAATTGCCTGCTTTTCTGTCGTTTTCTTGTCTTGTTGAAAATCTCCCACTGTACCGAGTAGAATAACTGTTATACCTAATATGTACGCACTGCATCTTTTCTCAAGATTGCGCTTTGTTACCGCCTCAGTGACCAATTGAATGGGTAAGCAAGTTCTAATGTATGGGTGTGGTCGGCGTGGAAAAATATGTACGTCAGATATAATTCTCTATGAATCAACGCTCCACGGTCTCCCCCTTAACCGGTTTGCTTATTGATGGAGAGCATGTGCTATTTACGGATTTGGGCAAGGGCAAGGGCAAAGGCTAAGCCTATGACTATGGAAATATGTATTGTTGTGTTTCTTGTTCATTAATGTATTACAATGAAAGTGCAGGGATGGGCGACTTCTTCAAGGGATGATAAGGGGGTTTCATGGATACAACGTTTGCAGTCCGACCAACGTGCCTCGTTCACAAGATTTATCTCTTCCCCCTCATTTTGCTATCATTTTAGGAGGGAGCAGAGTAACGATACTTACTTCTCGATGATCGTGACGGCGCTCGAAATGAAAAACTGAATAACTATGGAAAAATTTGCTTGCCACACAGAACCGTCGATTGCATCGGAGGTCATCAACGGCAAGGAAGGAACGATCTTTCGGGTTGCTAAAAAGGTTCAATTGTAACGAGCTTGCTAGAAGGCGTTCACTATAATCCTACCGATGAAAAAACAAAGTTGAACAGGTTGTACAAGTTCAAGAGCGGTGTTTCTGTTATGAAAACCATTTCCGCCCAGTCATTTGTCCGCCGTGCTTGCTTATTCGTTTTCTCTCTTGGGACACTTGAATAGTAATTATTACAGGAGGCACCTCGTGTAGCAAAGTAGAGTTGCAATCAAACACTTGAAAAGCTTAAATGATGCGATCCGCTGCTGGTTAACTGATCGATGTACGTTGGTTGATGTTCTTCACCGGAGACTCCAATTTCGTGTTCTGAGGATTCCTTATTTTGTATTCTTTATCTTGATCAAAAAAATTTAACTGTTCTGTGACTCATAATGCTTCAAAGAGGTTGGCGACACGAACTGAGTCTCTCAACTGCAAGCGGCGTTTTCCCGATCACCCATCAGTATACCATCGCGGGTTTGGCGTCTATGTAACGTCGGTAATGCTTTTAGATTCGATGACTATCCCATTAATTCAACTCGATCAGATACCGCTCTGTCCGGGCGCTAGTGGCTAAATCGTTGTGAGGGTCCCCATCATGCGGGAGAGAGAGCTTTTGTAGCAAATATAACTGAATGCAGTGCGTCAAAAGAGAAAAGGAGTGCGCCAGCTCACAGCTCTCCTTGGTCAGATACACAATACATACTAATCCAAGAGAGGAAACTACAGACGACGTAGCGTGGTGCACGTAGTGTGGGAGGCCGGATAGGTATCGCTGCGGCACACGAGAAGATCGATTATTGCCCCTCAAACTACTTCGCTGAATTCTTCAAAAAGGACTATAACTTCTAGGAAGATTGATACTCCTTAGAAGCTCCTCTCCTAGCAGCTCCTAGTCCAGACTACGCAACGGTGACCAAGCAAGATGTCCGCTCAATTTACCGCGTTCGAATGGGTCCTCCTTTGACTTCTTTGACCCGTTAAATCCCTCAACTTCTTATTTTAGGTAATTGATTGCCACACTTGATGTGGCAAGATCTCTTTACCTAGCTCTGATATCAGGCGGTTTTTCTTACAAAAATGCATCAGAACACTAGGAGTGCTTAGCGCCGATGTTATTCTAGCCTCCAGTACTATACACTAATGGTCACGGACGATCGGTTAGCTTTGGACCCTGTGAAACGCCGGTAGCTTGATTTAAAGCAAGGTCGAAATGAGCAAATTGGACGGCGCGGACCAATCGAATAATCGTTGATGATATCAAAATTCGAAAAGCGGCGAGAGCGCAGCTGAATCTGGCAGCTTGACCACTCCGCGTTCGTCAGTGGTTACTCAGAATCGTGCAAAGCGCGTCCAAATCACTCTCAAAGACATAAATGGATAAATTACGATGCAAGTTTGGAGCAGGAGGGAAACGGTGGTCGAAGTTGTTTATGAAGTCCTGAGTCTGTCCCCCTTGCCCTAGGATACAATGTTCAATGTTTATTTTTAGACTTTCTCCCCTCAATTGTTGTATTGTTATTATCCCTTAACATCGGCCCCAATATTAATCATTCCGTGGCCCCTGAACACATTTTTTTCACACATATCGGAAAAGGAGTGTCAAGTAAATCCAAAGAAGCGAGTCCATACTGTTCTCAAACATTCAAAGTTGAGGGCTTCCAGGAACTAATGTTAATTGATTAGTCTCAAGACGGCAACTGGGCTGAGATACGGAGTCCCGGTGTCGTTCTCCCGTCGAACAATTCAGGACCAGCGTAACTCGATAAAATTTGAATTATGGAAGAAGGTGATGTGGGTTCAATAAATCTGGTCGCAAGACCCGATTTAATCATAATTCAATTAAATGAAGTTTATCCTGAAGGATTTGCCCCCTGCAAGATAGCCGCTGTAGTTATCTTCATTGAGGATTATGGCTTCTCTGAGTCGAATTGGAGCCCTCCTTCGTAGTCCTTCAGATATCGTCGTGTATGGACCTTGAATAATGCCAGCTACTATGACAACATTTGATGTGTTGATGAAACTTGGAATGAGAAGCTATTGATGCACAGCTTCCCAAGATATAAATTGGTTACCCTACGATAAGGACGGATAGTTGTGGTGAGTGGACAGATTGCATCCGGAAACAATGTAAGAACGGCATGGACTGATGTTGTGGTCATGCCGTAATAGGGAGATCCACTGCGGTTATCGCTGTAATGCCGCAATGATTTCTAGTCTGTCAACTGATTGCGTTGAGTTATAATTAACGTGCATGACCCCTTTCTCCTTCGGCAAAATGGGATGTTATAGACCATCAGCTATTAAGTTGGAAAAATTATCACACGATATCATCGAAATCGAGCTGCTTGAGATCCAGGGTTGGTGCCTGGAAGCCATCAGCCCCAGATGCATTGAAGCCATCCCCCTCGCGATGAAACTACTTGGATCCACACCTAGCGACCATTCATGATCGTACAGACCAAGCGGCCTAGAATACATCCGCTCATCCCGAATTATCATCTGCAAATCGCTCCATCATCACCTAGCACAAGGTATGACAACTTGGTCCGCCGTAGATAGGGACCACACGGATCAGGGTAGTTTGCACAAGCATGAGGCGTCCAAAGAGAAGTGTCTTCTATGAACCTGAGATGTAGGAAAATCCTTGGACGGCAGATTGAGCCTCACGCGCTGTGTCCCTGAGATCTTGGAACATTTGAAGCAGCCTCCTGTTCTGAATGAGGCAGTTGCTCAGTTGGTCTTCCTACAGTAAGGGCACATGAGTGGGCAGCAAGCGGCTGCGTCAAACTATGCTCTTTCCTTGCTTGAGGAGAGGATCGATGTCAAAGGGGAAAGGTCACTGTCCAAAATCATCAGCTACGTCAGGGTCACAGGCGTCCGCCATACTGTGAGAGAAAAAAGCGTGTTCCGGAATGGTTTTTTTACTCAGGTCCAGTAGTACATCACGTGTTTCAGTACCGGAGGAAATCCAACAACATAGTTGTGTATCATCTTTTACCAAGAAACATTCCCTGTGCCTTGTATTCCGACTTGATTCAACCGAGGCTAGAATCTGCACACCATGATGCGGTCTCCATGGAGTGGAAACTAGATCAGAAAGTTGTGGTTCCTCACAACTTGATGCGAGTCGGTGTTTTACTCGGAATAGAATAGAACATATACGTATCTGGTAAGCTCAGAACTGCGTCCGCGGCATCTGTGACACATTCTGTCCAACGAACAAAATCCAGAATAACTCTAATTGAGGTTCGACAATGACTGTCAGCGTGAAAGTGTGTATTGTTTCTTTTTGAGCTGGCCACTTTTGCATAGACTTCCATCTTGAGTTTTCAATTCCAGCTTAGCCCAGCAATGGTTCGGGAAGTGGTAAAGCCGACAAGCGAATGACTCAAATCGGAACAAGTAGTACACCATGTGAAGGAAGCCTCATGGACGATCTAATCACCTTCTGTAGTGGGGTCTCTGGAAAGATAGCCGGAGTTTCAGGGAAAGGACTAGAGAGTATCACGAAATGCGTATGACCTAAGTTAGCACTAATCTACCAGCCTTCTCGAATGGAACATGCCTTACATGGTCGATCACGAGCGCCCCCTCAAACCCACATCATGCAATGAATACCATTCTAAGATTCCATTGTGCATTGTTCTGATCCCACAGACTATGTTTTGTGGGGAAATTTTCCGGAGCGTGAGATAATTGGTCGAACCAGGTTAGAGGAATCCGGTTTGGGGAATTAGTGTCAGCACAAAGAGTCTAGCCGGTTCAACAGTCAATAGCTCTGTTACTAAGCTGCTGTCCTCTAGCACGCCCCAAAAAGTAGAACAAATATGCTTAGTAATATGCTTGTTTTTTTTTGGGTCAACAATTTATTTTACGGTGCTCGAACGCAGTCCGTGTAATATGCTTGTCTCACTGTAAGTAGACAAACAGTAAAATTTCATCAGAATTTCATCAGCTGCTCTGTTGTCGTCGTTCGTTGTGCCGACTGCAAGGCTCCTAAGGCTCCCTATCCACAAAGATCAACTTGGTGACATTCCCAACACCACCAGTGAAAAATGACAGGTACTATTTCCATATACAACTTGATATCACATTTCATTCGACAGCTTGTCAGTTAGTTGGTTTCTGTGAGCTGTCTTCGATAGAAACTTGGAGTAGTAGTCCAGACTTCAGATAATAATTATACAGAAATGCTAGTCCGAATGAATGCATAGCAATCAGAACAAGGTATGTAGTAGAGTAGTTGCCTTGCAATTGCCTCAGTCAGGTCCCCATGTAGCACTACGAGGTCATTATGATTTCCTAGGTAAATAGGCTCCACATCCTAGAACACACTGAAACGATTTTTTTTCTTCCTTTCATCCTGCAAATCCTCTGTTCCCTGCCTATAATATTTGAGACCTGTCTTTTGCTTTTGTACGATATCAACATCCTAATAGATGTTTGATATCACACACCGTTGAATGGCCAAGAAGCTATGTCTTTCCCTATCTTCAGGGATATACTTTCAGCATCGAAACATCCGATGCCAGGGGAGGAAAGACGGTCCCCAAACGCACTGTTCAACTTTTGGATCACTTCTTCTGGAATGCCAGCAATCACAGCGAATTGGTTGAGAATCTGAGATTCCGCTGAGGTTGTGATTTTTAGATCAGCATCGGTCATACATGTGGGCAATGAGACCGCAGCTGCTAGTTTGCCTTCGGAAGGCTTGCGGACGCGATCAAGGAGCGCCCAAGCGATGGAAGCGTGAAAACGAGGAGCAGAGTAATAGCTCTCGCAAGCTTTGGAGCAACGGTGCTAAGTCGCTACAGAGTTTCTGCAACTTGAATGGGTATATTTTGAACACTGAATCGGCGATTTGAATAGGAAACGAACCTCACGGTGGCCGGCACCGATTTCTATTGTTAGGAAAGTTCGTGTACCCTCATCATTTTGCAGTTCTGCAAAAGACGCAAAGGATAGTTTAAATCTGAGCAAATCATACAATCTGAATTGAGATTACTGTCTTGGGGGAAATGCTCTTCATACGGTGAATGTTGTGAGAGCTCCTTGACTGCTCGCCTCAGCTCCTCCTTCTGATGGCCTCGGATGAAAATTGGTCTAGATAACGAGATATGAAATTCAATTGCATGCTTGTTAATGCACTCTGCAGGAATGAAGCTCTCAAGAGCTGGGACCAGTCGCTTTGCTTCAGCAACGGCTGCTTCAAGCAGGGAACACAAGGCATGTGACCTGTTGACGTTGACCGATAAGTAGACATGAGCGGCCCAGTTGCCCGCTACATGGGGTACCGTTCTTGTACGTCCTTGGTGGCGAACGGGGTTATCTACGGGCACTGGTATCACGAGAGTAGAAGGCAATACAGGGAGTTTCCTGTTAGGCATGCTTGAAGGAGAATCGTGTAGAGACCCATGACCGCTTACTTTCTCTTGGGAGGCGGAAGGTCTCTGTTTGTGTCTTCCTCTCCGGAAGACTCATAGTCAACAATTGAACGAGCGGAACGTTTCATTCAGGTGGAAGGCAATGTTGACCCTAACCACAGGTGCAACCGGACCAACTGATCCGGTCTTTCAATACAAAGGTGCAATGTGATATGTTGATATGTGCAGTACTTGATTCTCTATGAGTGTCCAATTCATCAACAACCTTGGAGGCTCAAGCGCCGAAAACGCGTATCATCATTCTCACTCTCATGGAGAACACGGAGGTGATCATGGACACACCCATGAACATATGGATAATCCAGGTGTGTGCATATCAGCCAGACCATCCAAATCAATACATATCAGGTCCTAGGCAGATACTCAGAGCGCGACCTTCCCGATTACAGTTCTCGGAACTTTGAAGAGCGTAGCTTCACCGTCGGCATCGGAGGGTGAGAACTCATAGTGTTATGCTCTTGTTGTGGCTCAGATTTACCTCAGCCCCGTCGGGTCCGGAAAGACTGCATTAACTTTGGCTTTGTGCCAGAAGCTGAGGAAAAAATTCAATATCGGTTTGTCCCGCATCCAATATCGCTTGTGCCTTCACTAATGAGACTTCATACCAGCCACTGTAACAAATGATATATTCACACGTGAGGATCAGGAATTTCTGATCAAGAACAAAGCCCTTCCCCCCTCACGTATACAAGCCATTGAGACAGGCGGATGTCCACATGCTGCAATTCGTGAGGATATCAGCGCCAACATGGGTGCCCTAGAAGCACTCCAGGCTAAATTTGGTTGTCAACTACTATTCGTCGAGAGTGGAGGGGACAATCTGGCCGCAAATTATTCTCGAGAGCTGGCAGATTATATCATTTATGTGATTGATGTGTCTGTAAGTCTGTTCTGTTCCTGTGGATGCTCGCTCATCAATCCTTTCACACCCAGGGTGGCGATAAGATTCCTCGCAAAGGCGGTCCAGGTATTTCCCAATCTGACCTTCTTGTGATTAACAAGGTATGGAAATCGGTAGTCATTAATTTTCCTGTTAGAATGCATTACTGAATCCAAGACTAGATTGATTTGGCACCACATGTTGGAGCATCACTTGAAGTTATGGACAGAGACTCTAAACTGATGCGGGGAGATGGCCCAACACTGTTCACCAGTGTTCGCAAGGGGACAGGGGTGGATGATGTAGTTGACCTGGTCTTAGCAGCATGGAAGGCGGCAGGAAGTCCAGGAAAGCCCGATCCTGTTGGGGACGAATTCTGATATTCAAAAGAATACCTTATTGCTTAAGAAATCACAGAAAGACCTCATTAACAAACAGAGAGTACTATTCACTTCGGTATTGGGCCTGTCAGCCCATGGTTGACCTTCGTCAATCTGGGCGAACCATGTGTAAAATGTCAGGTGACAAGGACCAAGGACCAAATTATTCGATCGTATGATGGATACGAGGATATAATATGCATGAATTTCTTGTTGTCTTCTGGGAAGATAACCACACGAAGAGGATGACAATAATGATGACAACAAGAAACATATGGAGAGACGAGTGTATTGCCTTCTGCCTTAGCTAGGCAGCTCTTATACCATCTATCATGCCGCAGGGCAATGTTGAGGTCCATTTAGACAGTCCTAGCTATCCCAAAAATTCATGAGCTCTGATAATACTGACAGGGCGGACAAACAGCTGTCAACTGAACAGCCAAGGTTTGATGTCAAGTGATTAATGTGTCACACTTGTGACATCGGCAACATCAAATAGTCTAGGATCAGAGGAAAAAAGAAGGCACTTGGGGCAAGTACAGATAACTTGGAGCATTGGAGATACAGTAGACCATATGTGGTATCAACTGATAACAACTGAAGCGTGCATCCCCTCAATGATTGCAGTTGGTTTATCTATAAAAATGGTGATCGCACGATGATCAAACACGTTGTCCTGTTCCTGGAGTATTTGCTTGGTCAAGTAACAACATCACTTAACATGAGGTGCTCATTGGGTGCTGCTCTTTTATTCCTGCTTTTTCTTTTCTCCTTCTCTCATTTCTCTTGTGTCTGAATCAGTGGTGAGTGATTCCGGCTTTTTTCCTGTTTCTCGTCAAGTTTCTCTTGTTAGTATGGGCTGTGTTATTGCAGGGTACTAGGTACTTTACTGCCGACTACGATCGAGCACCGCGTTTTTAAAAAAGCATGACATGTGACTAAGTTGACACTAGTGATCAGTTGACATCAAACCTTGGCTGATCAGTTATCTGTCCGCCGTGTGATACTACGACCTTGGAACAAAATTACACATCCCGGGTCTTGTCCAATCAAATTTATCGATGCATTTTCACCTTAGTTAATACACAATCCAAGGCATTTTCATGTAAGCAGCCTTGTTCTGCTTTGACCGATGTCGATGCTCAAAGGTGCTTACATATACGTCATTGATAAGAGCAGGGCACGTGAGGACTCCGTAATTAATGGTATCCAACCCTTGTGCTCGTCCCTGCGATGGATGCTGACGCCTCAACTGCTCCTTCACAATCATACACAATTTTACGTATTAAGAGGAAGCGGAATGAGGAACCTTTAGATGCTTTAGGTCATTGTGCCTTTCAGTTTCCTGCTCCTGAGCTTATTCTCAAACACTTTAGTGATCGAGAGAGGTCTCCGTCGAAAAAAAACACGTAGTAGTGTTGGTGTGTTTCACTATGCCGAGACGGTAGAGAGTTGTGTCTGGAAAGACGAAAATTTCCAAAAAGATATCCAAGTGAGTTCTCGAACTCCTGACCACTCGAAGTTGTTTAAGCACAAACACATAGGATAGGATATCTCGCCTCGCACGGGAAGATGCAACTAAAGAAGAGACAGTGGCTTCTCCCTCTGTCGCAAGCTCTTTTGGAGACATGACCTCCTCGCCTGCTCGCCGGAGACACGAACAGAACCGACTATACACAGTTGTCTCCTCAGTAGAACACGAACCATATGTAAAACATAGCCCGTATGTACAATCCGTTCCTCTGTATCGTTGCGCCTGATAATGAAGTGACAGGCCTAAAACCCCTTCTTCCAAGGACCTACGCAAGGACCCTCTTGCACCCGACTTCAAGATGTATGATGCGATCTTGTCTGAAGGGCAGTCTATGCGAGACCCTGAAATGGAAAAGTTTCTACCTCTATTGAATGATTACTTGAGAAGTGAGTTGTTATTACTCGGAGGGCCCTGTTTGCTCATCCTGTATTAATTCCCCTAGATACTCTGGCGACAAGCCCTTGCATCACAAGCAGGACAGGCACTCCTATCAACGAGTCTTCTAGCGATTATGTCTGGGATGTCTTTTATCATAGACCAGCCAGCTTAAGTGAATGGAACTCGATTGCAACAAGAACGGGAACAATGTGTGTATCTGCATTTGCCAATTTTGTCAACTACCGATTGTGGGTTCAAGTACCGGTTTACCTAGCTCACTCCTCAACTCGGATGATTCAGATTCAGGATCAGAAGCAGAAGACGAGGCTGATGAGGATTCGAATGGTGGGTGCGGTTGTGTCTTGATTTCCTCTTCCCTGAGTCTTTCCAGCCGAAGAATACTATAAGAATGACTACCCAGATGAAGATTCTGATTCCGAATCTGCAAGTGGTTTGTCCCATTATCATCTCGAGTGATGCTGGCCTGATCAGTGTTAAGATGAGTTTCATGAAGAGTCGGACTACGACGACATGATGCATTGTGACGAAGGGGATCTCTGATTTTGTAGACTAGCAGCATACCATGTCTACATGTGATGTATGATATTCATTGTGCAATGTACCCTTCTTTCACGTAGTGACCTAGAAACCTCATGAAGCTCATACCTTCAGATCAGATCCATCCTGTAGATGACAACAACGTATCAGTATATTATTGCACTCTGGGAGAAATGGCATACATCTGAGCCTGCCTTCAGGGATCTCTTGAGCTTCTTTCCACATTGAATGAATCCAAGTAAATAAACAACAAGGAAGAGAATAATCATGAAGGCCACGGCCATTCCAGCTCCCAGAAGGCCCGCCCCGACGGGATGAAGCTCTTCTGCGTTAATTGCTTTCTCAGCAGCAAGGGTCAAGTCACCACACCCTCTGGTCTGGGTGTTTTGGCACACCGTACACCAATGGGCTGTGTCGTTTACTGCAGTGTCCTAAGGTTGTGGTGTTTAATGGGGTGATGGAAGTGTGGCTGCAAGACTCACTGAAAGGCGAGCAATGAAGTCCGACAGGGCCACATCACCATCAGCTCCGAACATATTGTAAGAAGTGAAATCGGTTTCTGTGGTCCCATTCTTAAAGAGGAATCGGATGACGGGCCCGCTACTTGAAGCGCGAATTTCATAGGCAACGGCCGCTGCGTAATCGACTAAATGGGCACCGGTTAGCTGTGAAATTTGACTTTCAACATATCCGCGCACCGATCGTAGCAAGCTGAGGGTTCTGCTGGGTGACACCGGTTACGTTGAACAAAGAGAGGAAAGGCTTGTAGGAAAGTGCTTGGTATGAAATCTTGAGAGGGCTGCTGGAATTTGCAATGTCATTTAAACCATTCAGAATGTACGGCAGGACAGTGCGCCCAGCAACTAAACGAGAGCAAGAGGTCCAGGAATGCGTTTCAATCTAGCTTCATTCAACTCACTGTTACCAATGCCCTTGGGATCGGGGTCACTGAAAACTCTGTACTCGTGCCAATTAGCAAGATCACGAGCTTGCTCAAGGAGGGTTCGTGGAAGATTTTGAGCAAAGCTGGCGTCATGAATAAATTGGACATTCAGGTAATCAAAAATCTGAAAATTCTCAACAATAGAATATTGTTTTCATCCGAATACTCACATTCCACTAGAATCTTTGATGGGCTATCACAAGTTCAAGTCCATTTATACACTCACCATGTTTTCCAGATTGTCCGGTCGTTGGTCCAAGAACGGCTTGATTGCGTTAAAAAAACCAGCATGTTCACTTGCTTTGGCCTTGAACTCGGGTGAAGCGTAAAATACATCCGTGTTTGTGTCTAGAGACTGACAAATTTGCCGGTATTCAAAGGCTTCTTTCAGATTTGATGTTCCCACTCACTGGGCAAGATGTGAATCCCTCTAAGGAGACATCGTTGTCAGGCTCGACAGACTCCACTGGTATGCTTCTCTTAATTGGAATGCTTGACAGATAACGCAGTTACTCACCCGGGATGAACTATCAGCGAAAAGAAATATCAATCTCAATGCTATCTAGAAAATTCCGGTGGCAGACCTGGTATCCATTGGATGCACCGACGGCTACCGTCCCATTCGCAAGTGTCTCGTTGTAGGATGGCGTGGAGGGGTAGAGTCCTTGCAAAAGCGCGACAGCAGAATTCAAAATAACTCCCCCTTCCCCTCCGGCGTCCGCACGAACTTGGATCTGGGTGAGGTCAACTACTGTCTGACTGATGTTCCGGATAGTAAATGGTGAGGAAGCATTAATATATCTCTGGCGTAAAAAGTTCCCCAGCTGTAACTCTTGTTCCTTTCGACAAGGACAATCAACAAGGTGAAGCAGAAAATATAGCCAGCTCCTTACAGTACCGGTGGGGGTGATAACAGTACCGGAGGGATTGTAGGTCTCAGGATCCTGATAGAAACCTTATCAAACTATTAAGTATCGGACTCTGGTTCAATAGAGACGACAGATCTACCTTGACGATCCCCATGTCTGGTCAATAATACAACACCAAGGACCTGATCAGAAGACATGCTTCAAGCAATCGAGAGGTATTGAACGTGGAATGGGCTAGCGGGAAGTAGAGGAAGCCAATCCACGATCGATCACGTCCACCTGTACAGAATTTATATTTCTCCGTGCCTAGAAGGGATTCCATAGAATCCTGATGACGAGTCAGTAAGTTCAAAAACTATGCCCGTCAGTTGTAGTGGAGCTATATCACCCCGTGATAAGGATATTGAGAGAAAGAAGTCGACATAGTGTCCTTATCAGGTCTCATGCTCTCAGGCAGTAGATATCTGGGGTTCAATGGATGAGCAGATGTCTGTCCTGGTTTCCTTAATTACTTGTCCTGCATATGATAAATCTATGATAAGCAATCACCTGTTTCTTTATGGATAAAACGGTATTTCTTTATCGTTAGCGTGGTAAAAACCATACAATCTGCAATTCACAGGAAATCAAGTGCAGTATGCATGAGAAGCAAAGACATATCAACAAGTCGGAGTAATGAAGATATGAAAATTCGAAGAACTCACCAGAGGATTAAATGAAGAAATCCTGAGACTTGACACAATAAAGGATAGATATACTTATGAGATGCAGGCAGAACGTGTCACGAAGTAATTTTCACATATATTGCCTCTGCACCAAGATAGGACGTACCAGAGAAAAGAACTAAGATTAGCTGTAACAATGAACCTAAAATAAACTACAGTGTTCCACCAACGGATTCCATAGTCTGCAGATAACATCAGCAATCCAATATACAAAATTGGACCGTCAAAGGAATGACGACGGGGTATTCCAAAAGTAGGTGCACGAAAAGTAAAAATAACGTCTCTTTGCTGCGTGTAGATGTAGACCCACGCTGGCAAAAAAAAGTATCTGAGTCTTGTCACTGAGAACAGTCCTGAATATTCCCATATGACATCAGGCTTGATAGAAGCTGACAAAAGCTCTAGCAGTCTGGCAATTCAAGCGAGCTGAGGATGTCGATAGAGGACTCAAAAACGCAATCTCTGCAGTACAGTGACGCAAATTTGCATCAACAACCTGCTGACAATTCGGAGCCTGGATAAACAGATGGGGCATTTATTCGAAAGTGGGGTCAAAGCTCACCCCGAAGAGAGAAGGTGCAGAAAAGGTGGCTCTGGTCGATAGTCGGCGGTATCGAGCAAATAAAAAAGAAGAGAAGGGAGAGAAAAAGGAGTGACAGGGACAAATCGAACTCTGACACTTTCTAAGGAACACCGACTCACAAATGGTGAAGCCGTCGGGCCATCTAGGATTGCCAGTTCTTCATTGGTGAATGGCAAGCGAGGAATAAGGAAAATACGGAGAGGTATCAGTAACATGATAATGACAGGAAATCCGATTGCGGCTACGAGGTGTAGATAAATAACGTCAGTGTCTATTTAGATGAAAAGAACTCTTTGTTCCTTGGGGGCGGGTACAATAAAGACGAACCAATTGTTTGAGTAATTGCAAAAGTAACACCGAAACCAATGAGTTGGACCAAGATAAACAAAATGATACGTGACTTGCGAACTCGCGTGAGCGGCTCGCCGACTGGTGTAAGGCGCCTGTCCCGAATGAGGTAAAACATTTTATGCGAGATTCCATTGTTCATAAGAGCATCAAGGCCCATGTACCAGCTAATATGATAAAATGACATCAGCAAGCGAGATCAAGGAGAACTGAATCAAATGATCCACGTACAATAAACCCGCGAGTACGCCTCTAGATATGAGGTTTAATACGTGTAGAAGTGGGCCTGTCAATAACACAAGACATAGACTTCCTTGTGCTAAATTAGACACTCGCTGTTCCACCACACCAATGGGAACCTCGTTTAGATGTGAAGGGCCTCTTTCATTTTGGAGTGCTAAGTCATGATTCGATCCCAAATCTGAGCTTCTGGAGTTGCGAGATGCAGTTCTTGGGGAAGGCTCAGACTTTGGCTCACATTTTTGAGTTTCTTCGTCTTTGCGATCGTGGCCCATGATGACAAGAGACATAGTATGAATAGGAGCTTGGGGAATGAGTCCATTAGGAGCCGGAACGCCGATAAGTCCTGCGATGAACGTTGTGATACCAAGAAGGAAGAAATCCCAATGAAATCCAGGAGGTTTACGTAGCGGAAATTCTGTCCCTTGAGCCATTAATGACTGATGGAATTTGATTGATACATGAGAATGAGTCGGTATCATCAATAAGTGGACTCGCCGATACGTTATGATCGAAAAAGAACAGGATCCAAAGGATCACGCCGAAGGGTAATGCTATCCCAACCCATTTTCCATCCAAATGCCAAAACTTGACGAGCCAATCTCTACCATTGGCTGCTTTGAACGCGGGTCCGATAGGTAGCGTTTCTGGATTGGCTGAGTTGAATCTACCCCAATAAGCCATTGCGGATGCAGCGACAAGGCTTATAGGCATGCCGTAATCTGCAAAAAATCTACGAAAGAAACGGTGAAAGTATGATGATCGTGCAAGAGATTGGAAGAGAAACGACATGACAAGCATGAGCAGCGCGAGAATTATCGAGACGAGATAACCAGGTTCGGGATTGGAGAACTGGCGGGTAAGAACTTGAATTCCATATTGGAGGTAGACCCAGGAGACGTAAAAGCCGAAAGTATCGCAGGAGAATAGGGTGACATATTTCAAGAAGTTACACCCTGGAGAGAAGGAGAATTGTTCAGTGACCAATTCAGTAGATGGAGTACTTACAGTTGAGGATAGCAGTCACCCAATGGATTATTGCTGCCCATAAGTAGACCCAACCAATGAACTGATGAAAATCTGGAGGGTTTGCCCTACGAAGGAGGATATCATAGATAGTTTTATTGAAAACGGTGATGGGACCTGATGGATGCTAATGAAGGTACCTGAGGAGCTTCCGAGCGCAAACGCACCGGTGACTCCAGCAATGGTCAATGGTTGGGCTCCAAACACCGAAAAGATGAATGCAGCCATGAACGATGACATTAAAACTTCCGATACACCGTATTCTCGAGTGGTTTCAATGAGATCCAAGGAAAATGCAATTCCTGGAAGCACACTGGAAAATACCCGCTATTTTAGGGGATTCTCACACACAAAGAATCATTGGACAAACTTGGCGAAGAAAATAAGGGCAGTTGCTGGCACGACACGGTAGTTCCAGGCATCGACCCAATCGCTCAAATACCAGGGAGTCCTTGCACGAATATCCGTAGTGATGCCCACACCAAGACGGCGATACCAAGCACGAGGCATTCGCTCACCAGGAACCATTGAAATGAAATCGATATGTTGCAAGACATTTAAAGTTGGATTCACGTGATCTCACGTGCCTCTGAATCATACACCAAACGTTTTAGATTTCACTATGACAGAGGACATGACTGTTCATATCAGTTGGATCATGCAGGCTCGACAAATGTTACTGGTTATCGGAGCGTTCTACGTAGGAGCTGTCTTATTGTTGTTCATCCCGTTCTTCCAAAAACAGTAAGTAATGTTTCTTGATCTCTTTGTACCCGCCTAAGCGGCTGCCCTGCTTAAACCAATGGGTCAGTGCAATCTATCTCCACGCCATCAAATTTCCGCTTTTTGCGAATTTTGATGTACCCGAAAAGTATGGTCTTGCTCGTATGTCCGGACCCCTAACCACACTGCAGCCGAAAAAGCTTAGTACTCTTTCAGCAAACAAGACAATGAATCTACGTATTCCTACCTCAGATGGGGAATCTATTGGGGCTTGGTTTATCCTTTCGGACCGATATTATCACAAGCTCCCGGCCATCCCGACTCAGGAGTCACTCCCTGCTCAGCACATCCCTGTCGCTATCCAGGAGCATCCTACTATACTTTTTCTTCATGGAAATGCAGCGACACGCGCTTTCACTGCTCGTATTCAACACTATCAGACCTTCACTTCGCGGTTGGGAGTAAACGTTTTAGCTATTGATTATCGTGGCTTTGCTGACAGCAGCGGGACGCCGACTGAAGCTGGAGTTATCCACGATGCTCGTGCAGCCTGGGACTGGTTGGCTCGTAAAGGGATTGACGGAGATGATGTGCTCATTGTTGGACATAGCTTAGGCACGGGGATTGGCGCTGGTCTTGCAAGTGAGCTGACAAAGGATGGAATCACTTACAAGGGATTGACCTTGCTAAGTGTAAAGTCAATCATGAGTCTTCTGAACCAGAAATTAATTAAGGTACTCTAGCCTTTTTCAAGCATTCAAGATGTTCTGCAGACCTACCACATCCTTGGACTGCTTCCTCTGATGAAGCCACTTGCCGCCATTCCCTGGGCCACTAGTGAGTTATGGAGTCGAAGCCAGGAACATCATTGGACATGATTTTAGAACTCATATCATGGGCACTGGTGCACAAGTTTGACACACTTAAAGCGGTGCCGGTATGGCATGGCGCATCTGGACCTACCCAACTTCATGGCTGACTGTGTCCCCAGAAAATTGATGGGCCTGTGCTTATTGCGCATGCAGAAAACGATTGGGACATACCCGACTTTCATGCAGATGTCCTTTTCAATGCATTCTTGGATGGGGTGCTTCCGAGACTTAAACATTCGCATGGCGCGCTACAAGAGACGTCGGACGCCCTCTCTGTTTCGCTTGAGGAGAGAAGGGCGGTGAAAAGAAAGATAGCCAAACACATTGATATGGGAAATTTCGGGTACATAGACAACTTCTGGGACAGGACCAAAAACAGGAATGTCACACTGGTTAAAGCCAAGTACGGTGGACACGACTATCTAGGGGTACAGGAAGGAGTACAGGACGCGATGGGTCACATGTTTGAACTGTGACATTGTATCTAATGAACACGTGATCCTACGTCATATGTTTTAGTCGGAAAAAGTAAATGGCCATAACGGAAGGTGGATTTCTCTGTTTTGTCCACTATGCCAGACGAGTCTCCGCGGCGTATAACTTCTTCGTCTCCCCCTGCATCCTCTTTTGTCTACCCTGTTCGTTCCTTGCTTTCCGCCATCGAGCCAGCTGCTCTTCCAAAAAGCACATCCACTGTCTCTTCCTTCTTTTGCCTTGGGGACTCGGAACTACGCCACTTTCGTTCTGCCCCAGATACTAACACCCATGCTCCTGAGAACTCGCAAATTCTTACTACTGGCCTGGCAGAAGCTAATGACAAGCTTAAAGAAGAGTGCGACTTTACGTGTGCAAATCAATCTCTTGAGTCTGGAGAGCTACTGGGCACAACTCAATCTAGACAAAAAACCTCCTGCATGTCTCATGTGTCTTCCTCTTCCTCCCTTCCTCTCGCTTCTTCTCATATACAACCCCAATCTCATTACCGTTCTCCAAACCCTGCTGGTTCCTCACAACACGGCGAAATAAATATTTCCGGCAGAATGTCTTCCTCGCAAAAAAACCGTCACTTTTCCGGAGAGGGGGAAAACCCAAATTTTTTCCGGACTTCTTCTAGCGTTCCGGTCGAACTTGTGTCTTCCTGCTTGGTTTCAGGGTCTGAGAACCAGACCGAGACCGGTGGATGCCACGCAACCCCTCTGCCTTTGTTCATTAGCCCAGACTCAACTGTTAGGGGTATCTCTCTTCTCCCCTCGGTTGACCTCTCTGCGCTGTCAGTATCCTCGACTGATAACCTCTCACCGTTGGAAAGTAGCCAAAGTCTAGTCACCACC
>Ga0153951_1000098_pt1 | contig 29554 bp, 35 predicted proteins | sample TSNJ035MetaG_FD_102278 | JGI IMG/M metagenome (GOLD analysis project Ga0153951, IMG submission 102278) | Attine ant fungus gardens microbial communities from New Jersey, USA - TSNJ035 MetaG | ecosystem: Host-associated > Fungi > Mycelium > Unclassified | place: USA: New Jersey, Wharton State...
ATAATTTCTTCTCCGAGGAACTGTGTTCGGTCGAGAAATATCGGTCAACGTATCTGAGGGATTCTGAATGCGAGACACAGAAGCTGGAGCACGCCTGGGTGTCTGAGGCGTCTCAGGTGAAGGTGTCCGTGGAGGAAGGTTGAAGGAAGTAGACAATCGTTGCGTTGCATCCTGGTCGTCAAATGGAGTGGGAGTACCAGTTCGTAGAGGTCTAAGTATGATAGTCTTCGGAGGTGGAAAGTTCACTTTGGCTGCCTGTATTGCAGCCTCCACTACTGCACGACCCTTCATAACGTAAGTGAGGTGTGTGAGTTAGTGAATTCATCAATACTCACAGGCGGGCCATGTTCGTGCACGAGTGATTCCACCATTACTTTTGTCTTATGATGATATATTTCATGAGGCTCCTTCACAACACGATTGATCTTGGTGAGCTCAATTGAGTAAATGCCATGATACTCTGAGATCTTTCCGATAACTCGTGCAAAGCAAAAAGGGCTGTCAGAAAACGGTATATGTGACGCTGTCTCACAGACGAAGGTGAGACCTACGATTCCCGAAATTCAGTGACTTGGCGCTCAGCTTCCTCATTGTTGGCGATCCAGCTAAATGCCTTGATTCTGCCAGAACCGTCATCCAGTCCATATTCTAGCCTTTTCCCAATAGGGTAAACGTCATAAACGTTGGCTAGAAGAGCGACCTAAGGAAATAGCCAGTACGCAAAAGAGGAGGTTCTTTTCGGAAACCACATACAAATCCAACTTCTCGACCGTCAATTTCAAAATGAGTTTCAATGTGAATAGCTGTGAGTATTTGTCTGACAGTAACGTGTCGAAGCCCAGGCCCGGAGCCTGACTGTGACTGAGCAGTACAGTCCTAAAAATCAACCTGATCACCAACCTGGTTTTCCGGATGGAATGAAGACGTGAGGTTCTGAGAGGGAAGTAAATACATTGGATAATCAGATCAATCGCCGCGAGATACTGGAACAGGTCAATTCAGTCAGTAGGCTCAGTCTCAAGTATTTATACATCCCAGATAGGTAAAGAACGAAGTAAACTAGCGCGAAAGCGCGTAGTGATCGTCGTCAATAGTGTTGTACAGGTAGCCTGAGTCCATCAGCCAGCCGATGACATCACTGTAAGTGTTCTCCATCAGATCTCGATTTTGTAGGATGAATGCGACCAACCCCAGTTCTTCCGCATTAACCTTGCTTGAAAGACCTCGAGCGATCACGGCAATATGGACACCATTCTTTTCATCCTGTGAGATGAGGAATTTGACGACTTGTTGGTGCAGTTGTGGCAAGTCAGAGTACTCGTCCGTTGGGGTATCATTGTTGAGCTGATAGGCTGAAGAACTACCACCAATTGATTTTTTCTGGGCTGCACCAGAGTTATGAGGCTACCACGAGTGATGAGTGATTCACAACATCTCTATAATGGACAGGATACACACCGGTCCGCGTTGTACCGTCAGAAAGACAGCAATACATTCAGCCAAGTGGTAGAAAACCTCATTAGAATCTGTGACAGGCCTCATATATGAGGCATTGATATATTTTTTATTCCCAAACGACTTCATGAAGCCACTGACTCGGACATAGATACCCTCCCTGTCAAGAAATCATCAGTGACATCCAATCAGACGAAGCGTTGATTGGGAACCACCAACTGGATATCACTCCACTTCTCCATTTCAGCCTCTGTATTTCCAGTATTTCCGACCCAACGCCTCGCCTCTATTAAACCATAGCCATCGTTAATTACATAGGCATGGTTTGTTGTCTGCTGTTGCATCGATAGCACCATCCCAACCACTGTCACCTATCGTCTGTCTTGTCAATCTATATCTATCAAACGTGCTGAAGATATGAAATTTCATACATGCCCGATCTCAAAACCATCCAGTGTCCACGGTGCGTCGTCATGTGCTTGTTCTGTCTGCGTGAAGAGCCGCCCGTTTATGGGCCTCAATGACATCGCAGCCTCACTTTTCTGGAAGCGAATCGTTCAGTCAGTGGTTGACAGAGTCTTTGCACAGTTACATGTACCTGTGCACCTCCTGGGCTTCCTGACTGGCTGAAAGGAGAACCACCTTGAAGGAAACCTCCGCCTCCGCCTTTACCTCCGCCGCCATAGTAAGAATTGTCTGGAATGAATACGTAGGAAGTTAACTTGAGATTGGAAGAGAAACGAGAAAACTTACACATTGACATAATATCCTTCCTGCAATAAATTTAGAGTAGTGATATATGACAAAGTGAATTTTGTAAACGCAGACGCGTTATAAGTGTATAAGTGACATCACGCGTACATCACGCGCTTATGGTCGCTTCGGATGAGGTTCTTACAGAACGACTGCCGAATGTTATACTAACAAAAGCACAGATACAAAGAAGTGGGGTGATATTAACCAAAGTACATCGATAGGGATCGAACCTAAACAGAAAAATGCAGTATTCCAGGATATCCAAGCTGATGGATTTTTTCTGGTTTCAATTACCTCCATAACTCGAACAGATGCGCGAAATACCCTTCGCAAATCCTTCAAGTGTCTTCTTCCTAGCATCAGCAACTTTCTTAGCAATGTCAGACACAAAGACTTGATCAATCTATAAATCAAACTCAAGTCATGATCTCGAATGATTCGTAATCTGTGGTACTTACACCACGATCTACAAGGGCCGAACAATTCTCCACAAATATATTGCGAGAATCAATTGTAACCTCAACTTGGGCTCGGTTATTGAGATCTGCAGTGATATCCTTCAAAACGGCCGTGGCATTTGTGCGGATGTTCTTGATACTTGTAACGAGCTGAACAGCCAGTCACTTGAAAGATAGCTGGTAAGAATGCTCGAGTCACTCACACTACCAAATTTATTCTGTTTCACCACCGTCTGGTTTTTAAACCTGATCGTCTCAATGATGAAAAGGAGGAATGCCTGTGCAGTGTTAAATCATCATGGTGTCTCAGAGTACAAGCTCACCTCTTGAGCAACGGCGGCAACATGATGAGCCTCTGCAGGGGATATTGCATTCTTGACATCATCAAACCTGGTCTTTATGACTGTACCTGATTAACAAATTGGCCGAACATGGAATTAAGATGAGACTCACCATCGAAGAAATGGGTGACGACTTCGGGAGGTTCAATACATGTAGGAGGTTCCTCCTCCTTCTTGGGACCATTTCCGTTGAACGACGGGGGTGTCTCGAAGCCTTTTAGGGGGTGGCCCGTCTTTAGTTGAGTCTGTTTGGAAGCCTCATGCAAAACGAGCAAAGGATGAGGGCGAGCATAGTCATGGTAGATCTCTAGCCAATCTGCGAGCGCAATAGCAAATTGAGTAAAGGATACCTCATCTTGCGTAAGCTTCAAAAACAGTAAATATCGCTCAGTGAGAGATTCAAAAGAAAGCGAGGGTGCTTACCTCCTGTAGATCTTCTTCAGATCTCTCAACAAGACGATCTCTGTAAGTAAAACCAGGTGGTACATCAATGCGTGGCTTAGGTCGGTCTCCGATCAATAGTCTATCTTCGACAGTCTCGTCGACATCACTGGAATGCTGGAGGGCACGAATGTAAATCTTCAGCATCTGACGCAAGAAGCCAGCCTAGATAAAAGACGTCCACATGGGTTAACTTCCTGATGACGATTTCATTTGGGAACTATTACTTACCCCCTCATGCTTACCATATAAGTGGGTTTGCGCTGTAAGATCTGCCGAAAATCTGGGTTGATAGCTGGGCAAAACAGTAATGTCTCGGTTGTCATGATGGACTGTAAAGTTTGTTACAGAGACTAACAGTGAGTAGAGAAAGCCTACCTCGGTCAAAGACAAATTTCAACTCAATAAGCTCTGTGTCAACAACATCCGGGCCAATGGTTTCATGTTGTAGTCTCATCTTCAGATGTTCGATCTTGATAAGATCCCGCTGCAATGAATTTTCTAGTTTTTCCTCGAAAAGGATGAACTCAGGAATCTATACTCGAAGTCAAATTGACGATTGATCTCCATTAATCGCCTTCGTACCTGAGAGTATTTTTCTGCTGTGAAAGCGCGAATGATGAAGTCACCGGTCTGGGTGCTTTGCTGAACAATCAACTCAGCTCAAGTAGAATGAACGCACCTCTTGTGAATTTGCCACGTAGATTTGCGTAGATTCGACACACTCATTTGCAAATGTTAAATCACCAATGGAGGCATGAGAGAAATTTGACGCGCGAGACAAGATATAGTGGGAGAGGGTATCAAGTTGCACTTGCTTAGGGTGTAGGGTACGATAATGTTCCAATGCCTGAGCCGGCGCACCTGCCCGGATCCGTAAATTGTATTTAGAAGGCCATGATCAATCGACATACCGAGAAGCCGATAAATCCTGGCCAATAATAACCGAGCCAAAAAGGACTGCTGGCTCCTCGTCAACACATACTCTAACAACGTAGCAGCCGTACACAAATATCCATCATCTGCTGTCAATTTCCACAAACTTATGATACTGTTCGTAGCCAAGAATGCGAGATCGTCGGCAGGTTGCAATTCGGTGCTAGCAAGCCCTGTTCCTACCTTTTGAAGGGCATCAAAGTATTTCTCGATGTAGAGTGCCACAAGCTTAGTTTCTGTTTCGTGTGTTACTTCGGCAGGCGAGATGCTGTAGCGTTTGAATTTCAAGACGTTGATCACACGACGCAGTTCCTCTTCATTTTCCTTCAGCCGCACACTATTAATCCGACTCGCCTCAAGGTGATAAACCACCTACAAATGTGGTCGAAGTCTCGTCCAATAGCCTTGTCCATTGAGTTAGATCACCACCTTCAAGACTGATATATGGTAGAAGATCTTCGAAGCATGACGGCTTGTCACCAAACTTTTCGTAATATTCCTCGAGAAGGGAACCCAACCTCGTCAGATCTGATAACTCAATGAGAAGCATAGAACAAACTAGAAATCTCATAAACAAACCGTCAGTAACACCATGTGCTCGAGAACGTTTCTCAAGCTCTAGCTGTGCAAGAAGACCAGAACGATCCTTGGAGCCATCTTTCTCTGCAATCTTCATAAAGATTTCCCGGGTTTCTGCAATGTCCTTTCGAACCTTCTCTGAAGCATCTTCTGAAGGTTCATTTGTCAAACCCCAAAAGGCAGCGTCTGATATTGATAGAAATTCTAGCCAGTTACGGTCACTTGAAAACCATACATGATCAGTAAAGCAGTGCCAGATAATCTCAGGCCACAAACCCTTTCTCCAGAACAAGCTTTTTCGCTGATTCCCCTTCCTCTTTTACTAGGCCCTTCCGCTTCCACACCTCTCTACGTAACTCGGAACAAGACAAACTTGTTGCGCAAATGTTCTTTCCTATAGGGCTGTCAAGGAGTTTGTGCGCATCATCAAAGAGTTCCAGTTTGATTAGGACTGAGAGATGAAGGTGAAAACGTTCGATACTTATATAAGAAGGTGTTGGAGAAGAAACTATGAGACGATGCGCCAATTTATAGAGAATTTCGCTCATTTGAGCCGGTGTCCCACACTCTTCGGCCTGTAAACGCCAGTGCGTACCCCGCATTGATATTGGCAAAGGAAACATACCTGAAGCACAGTACACATAACCGTCCAATAGAGGTATCGGTCATCTTGAAATGACTTGTTCATACGAGTACCAATCTGGAGTATTGATTGCATCAAGATACACGAGGATGAAGTTGTAGAGGGGGGCATACGAGCTGTGCAGACTTCCATTGGAATGCCCGAACGTTGGCAAAGAAGGTTTGGACAGCAAGCTCTTCATTATGAGGCTGTTGCTTATAAGCTTCTTCGTACATCTTGACCATGTCCTTGTCTAAATGTTCATAGGTTTCCAAGTCGACTAACAGAAACTGATTAGTACGTACGTCTTCCCAAGCCACGAAGGACATGCATCATGGCAGTGAGGATGGCATCGTTGGTAGGTTTTGCCTCCAGGACTTCGTCACAGAGAACGAGAGATTCTTCTACTTTTTGTGATCGCACAAGTGCAAGTGCTTTGAGTGCCTGAGAAATTCTAGGTGAATGACGGGCCACTTTTGAGTCACAGTGGGACAGGAGCAAAATGCACCTTGATTAGCCCATTTTGAGGATACTTTTTGAGTAATTTGTTGCAGGAAACGAGAGCAGACTTGTTGGAACCGGTGTCGAGAGCATCTGTAGTAAAATTTTTAGGTTTGGGCAAGTCGGGACAATAAGGGGACCGACCATAAATAGGGCGAATCTGACGTTCCAGAGCAACAGCAGACATGGTTTAGTACGGATTGAAGGAGAAAAAGTGGTTGAGTGAGGAAGATGACGGATCAGAGGATACGGCAGTTTAAATAATAATATTCTGATCACTCTGACATTCATCACCCATTCTTTACCATGTCTCCCTCACCTCTTCTCCACAGGTAGGTGCCGCAATTCTGTTTCTTACAAGATTTTGACTGTCTGTCAGATACATTGACCCTCTGCTCGGTGTCTTTACCGGTGTTCTGGCATATTACCTCCACGAGACTCACCCGCGCACGGCACTTCCTCCTGACCAACGATTGATAGAGCTTATACGGTGGAAACGAGAAAAGACACAACGCCTGCATCAAGAGCAGTTGCGTGCCCTCGATACCACAGACCGGACCTAACTTAGAATCTAATGTGTGTACACAGTTGATTGCATCAGGCAACTGTCGCATTCACACTCCAAAAGGTTGCTTCAACATATCCCGCACAAGGCTCATGATTCCATGGAATACATCTCTCTCATTCTCACTCAGTTCTTCTCCTACGTCTTGCTTTTTGAGGGCCAACCCAACAACAACTCCCTTCCTTCCTGACCCCATGGCAGTTTCCGGCTCAGATATCCACACCAAGGTTGCGATCTGGGTGACGTACAGAGAATGAAGTGTCTGCAGATGCTCTGACGGGGCGCTTCCAAGTAAATTCATGAGTTGGATCGCAGGCGACGGAGGTGGAAGCTGTTGAGAATCCGATGGGGGTGGTGGAAGGACGGTTGTTGGGGCTATGGATGCCTGTGTCTTTTGTGAGATTCGTCAGCACCACCTCTGGTGTACAGAAAAATGGAAAGTACCAGATGGCCGACTTTTCCCAGCTGAGTGACAAGGACGAGCGTCCGATCGCTGAATCGCTGGATTATGACATCTGTACCGATGCCACTGACTACTAGGTGTTGATGTTGTATCATTCTGAGCTACAAGAGATATGAAATAATTTTCTCAATGTAAGAGACTCAGGTCCACGTGATCCAAGCAGCCAAGTGTAAGTAAGTGTAATTTCTGTCCGTCATGAAACCTGCAGTCAATGGTGCATCGCCATCCAAAGGAAAGGCGAAAGAATCAACACACTGGCATTCAGAATGGTGGGACTTTTATCCTCTCATGGAACGTCCGTACAGGTAAGCCGGCGTGTCTATGACTATCCCAGTGTTGTCTAAATTTCTGGAGACCATTACAGTGGTCCCAGTCCTCAGTCATCTTTTCGGCTCATCCATCTGAACCATTTGTGATTGCGCGGCACTTTTCCTCCTCCAAACAGTTCACTATTCCCTCCCCTAAACCTGTGGCTTCAAACCAAACATTGTACCAGCCTCCTACTGTAATATCCATAGCGCCTGCAGATGATTGGCTCTTTGCATACTTTCCGAAATATAATGGCGAAGGAACAGGATGCTTGTGGAAGCGGGGCCTTCAGATAGACAATTGGACCGTCCAGGAGTGGTGGCCGTTTCCTCCTCGAACAGCTCCTGTAACCACGGAGTGGTTAGGTGCTCCTCGGGAGGTGAGCCGTGCACATATTCCTCCGCTATAATATCTTTTAACCAAATGATAGTGGACCATAGATGGTGCTGGTAAACCAACTCGTCTTCCTCCGAAGGGTTTCATTCTCCCAACCCCAACCCCCACCTTGCTTCTGGTCACTCAAGATTACCATATTCACGTCTGCTATTATCAATACTACGTACAAAATATTCAGATACTGACATGCCCACTTGGTGTAAACATCATGTTCCGGCATAACCAACCGCCATCGGAAGATGATCCACCCGGCCTGGTCAGGTCTTGTCTAGACGCCACGATTGGTATCAGCTACAACGGTTCGCGAATGCACCAACAATATGAACAACGAACTGATTAAATTTTTGCAGCTGATTACCCTTTTTTTGTGGCTGCTCGTGTACGTCAGTCTACTGTATCACAGGCGACACACAATACGCCCTTCGACACAATGGACCTTACCGTTTCTGTCGATCCCAAAAAAGAAGAATGGGACTCAAGGAATGATGACTGTATAATAGAAATAACTCAAGTCTACCTGCGCCCAGACATTTCTTCGATGAGTGAATTCTTTACTATCATTTATCTTATACTCTGGAAATGACCTCTTGTTCAAAGTGATCTTTGTGCAGCCTCTCACTCCGATACCAATACCAGACGCTAGCTTGGTAAAAATTGATTTCCTGAGTTGTCCCATAATAGGCGACAAGGGAAAATTATACCTAATTTTCAGCTATCTAGATTTCGAAGGATGTTCGTGATTTTTGGTTTTGACTCCTTTCACAACTTGTTGACAGTGAACATTATAGATGCGACTACGCCTAAATCTCAGCTTACCATCTACTCCATGAGCCACAGATCTTCAGCTAATGGTAAAAATACATTTGTGAGCTAGCGGTACCTCGGTGACCGAGACAGACATTGATCTACTACGCTCAGGCATATCAGCTCGAAGCCACGCGATCTTTTCCGTCCAACGTTGTGGCCTATATTGTCTCATGTCCTCCACATCTTAAAGAAAATGTTTTACCTGTGGTAATGCTCGACACTTCTGGGCAATGGAGTAGTGTAGCATGGCAGAAACGGAAGAAGATTACAGCAGGGAAGCTTCAGATGCTCAATTTGTAATACTTTCCCTTTCCCACAACATCCTCTTGATTAAGTCTGCTTTTGACAGACCAGATCTCAAGGATAAAGAGGGCTGGGCGCCATCTGTCATACATGTACCTCTGAGTAACGCTGAAAAAAATTGTAAGCCTTCGATTCATCAACACATTCCTGAAATTTTTACACTGCACAGTACCTCTGCATGGAATTCCTTCGCCGAATGGTATTCTGTTTTATACAACCTCCCTCTCTTCACTGCAACCCATAACAGGAATTCAATTTTTTCCCTTGCGCCAAAGTCAGACTGGTGAGTTCTGATATACGTCCTTGGCAATCTCAAAAATTCAAAGCCCTCTATCAATCGAGGCTCGTCGTTTATTTATCCACTCGTACTATGTCTTTTGGGCCGAAAGAGTCCCTCAGATATATGCCACTGTTTGTCTATGTCATCAATATCATTGGATGAGGTCGTATCAACTTTGAGTGGTACAATGATCACCCTGGACACTCATAATAATGGTTTGAAGCATGGCATGACCTTGGATATATTGGGTGTTGCTATAGAAACCTATCGGTGAGGATTTTGTTACCCTTCAGAATGTTGGTGCGCGGGTTAAGGCATTTGTGGCCAGGAAACGTGCAGAATGGACCAAGGACCCTCAGCTGAAAGAGCTACTAACAGCTAAATGGCGCACAGCACACGATCTATGTTCAGTTGTTGCCTGCAATATGGTTTTCAACAACTGTGCAGAAAGAGACTCATACGACTTGGGTCGGTGAAGCTGTGCTCTTATTTTGAGTATATGTACTGACATAGTGAATATTAGACGCTGTATGGCAGTTGACAGGACTAACGAACTGGATAGTCACCCTACTTGAAAATGTCATGAAAGAGTGCCTCCTATTTTGTGACGTTCCGGATCATATTGAGACAGTCCAAGAATCTCAGGATGAATTTTTCGGCCCGGTTACAGGTAAGCTGACCATGTCCTTTGGTTATGAAGCATTCCAATCCGCATTCTAGAAGAAGCTTGGGAAATCCCTCCAGCTTTACTCCACCTTGCGCATCCCTTTTCTCTGCAAAACTTGATAAATGCTTTGAAACATGTCAGGAGATATTATCAGTTCCTCAAAACGTCATCTGCCAAGATAGAGAAATCGCAGATCGCGAAAGACGTGTTGATTGATATGATCGAATGCTCAGGACTGGATTTAGAGCAACTTGAAATTGTTTTGGATTCCAGCGTCCAAAGTGTGGAAGCCTTGCAGCGTACGTACTGGCATATCTCATTCTTCTCTGAAAATCAATAGATATCGATTCAAACAGAAGGAGACTGCCATACTGCCCTGGCATCCTGTCAACCAACTCCAGCACTTTACTCTTACCTCTCTACTATCGTCAAACAGATCGCTGAAACGCCAGGCATAGTACACAAGGCAACATTATTCATCAAATCGGAGGACCTCATAGGGACAGGAGTAAATCTCAGCATTCAGGGCGTTCTTGAGAAACATCAATCTCAGTGCGAAGATACCGTAACAAAAGGCATCGTATTGTCGAGTGATCCTTACCTGACTTGTTCAAGGTGTGGTGGATCGTCCAATGTGTTGCTTGATTTGCAGTCCTCGGGGTTCCTGTCTGAAAGATGGAGGGTCTGGGAAAAGACGTGGACATTGAGATGCATCTGTGGCGGGTTGTGGACCAGCAGAGGCGAAGATGGATTGTGATTGTATTTGTTTCGAACACAAAATAACTGAGGATTATGAGTTCTCACTGTGATGATGAACTGTGTGGATAGCTCTTCTGACAAATATTCATGTGAATATTGACCTTATCATTGTCAGGTGTGGTTCTCACAGGTACAAATGTTCAAGCAGTCACTCCATCTGAACATGTATAATACTATTTTTCCACTACTATCAACTTTGTCCAGTGTGAATTTTCGAGTAATACACTATATATTAGAACTAGGGCCTACCAAGGGTAGGATATACCTTCAGGGTATTGGAAAGGGTAGGGGTAAGGGTGGCTAAAACCTTGACTCTACTCTTTAATATATCCCTAGAGGTATTAGTAAAGGTAGGGGTAGGAAAGAGGTAAGGGTAGTCTACCCTTGATCTGAGCCAAAGGTGGGAGCAAAGGTAGTTACGAACCAACCCTCGGTAGGACCCTAGAAAACAGAATTAATTGATCATGGTAACTATTTTATTCACCGGTGCAATCACCGCCAACTGCCGGGATCCTATCACTCGGCATTACCTCGGTGCTCTGAAAGCTACATTCAACTTCGACACCCGCCCACAAGATTCTGCGACTGAAAGTGATGCCCAAGTTTTCTTTTCCTCTGTCTGGGCTGTTCGGAGTCCTCAAGCCATCTGGGCCAACAAGCATGTCTGTTTTGAGGGATGTGAAGAAGCTCGTCGCGAAATCTTCTTTGTTTGTCGAGCCAGATAAACTTGTGAAGCAGGATCACTCAAAAAAACACTCCAAGAAACGGAGTAGATTCGATCCTGTGAAGATAGGACAAGGCGGGACACTGGATCCCCTCGCAGACGGTGTACTTGGTGTGTTTACGCTCGAACATGCGAATTTTCAATCGGAAACTAACCCATTGAATCGTAGTCATCGGCGTAGGAAAAGGAACCAAACATTTGAACCAATTCTTAGGCTGTACTAAAGTCTCCGACCTTCAGCTTTGGCAATATTCTGTACTCACAGACGAACGCAGGAATATCATGTGACTTGCCTACTTGGATGCGAAACGGATACATATGACAGCGAAGGGAAATGTGTGCGTCTTGCTCCATGGCATCATGTCACAAGGGAGCAAGTTGAGTTTGCATTATCCAAGTTCACTGGTGAGATTTTGCAGACCCCGCCAATGTGAGAGATAAATTCATGCTTTGTGTAAACTGAAACCGACTGATATATTGTTCGACAGTTTCTCAGCGCTGAAAATGGATGGAAAGCCTCTACACGAATATGCGCGGAAAGGTATATCGCTTCCACGTCCGATCGAGAAACGGCAAGTAACTGTACACGCCCTGGAACTTGTTGAATGGAAGGGACAAAACCATGATTTCAGTTGGCCCAAAGAATCGCTAAGTCATGATGAGAAGAAAGCCATGGAAAATGCTTTGAAGAGTGTTGAGGAAATATCTCTCCAGGATAATGCGGAAGTGCCTAATGCGAAGGAGAATCCCACGGCATTTGTTCTCAAGATGACGGTTTCCGGTGGCACGTATGTCCGCTGCATCGTCCACGACCTAGCCCATCATTTGAATTCAGCGGGACACGTTGTAACGTTAACTCGGTCGCGACAGGGCAAATTTGTCATGGGTGAGCCATCTGAAGAAGGAGACATCTCATGTTTGCCTTGGGATGTCTTGCGCAAAGCACTGGACACCTCAGAAGAACCGGATGAAGAAGGACGGACCGAGTGGGAAAGGAATGTTCTAGATAGATTGGAGGTCATTAGTAAATGATCCCATTTTTCAGTGAGCTTGCTATCTTATTTCAGGAGAATCCTCGGGATCGTAATCCCTCGCGTTCGTGCAGATTGTTAAATTCCCGTGGCACGCACTAGTAGCTTGCTGTATAGATGCGTTCATTAGGAGCATATTTCATCCAGTTTGACATTTCGTCACTTACCTACAACCCGTTGAATCAGGACGTGATTACGAAGGGAGCCAGTTCTAGGGGAGTCCTTAGCGCCGTGCATGCGGTCATGATACCTCCAATGGTCTAAGGGTCAGCTTCAGGTGGCAATTAGATGAATGGTGTAAATATAACTTAGGTTGGCATCTCTCTGTGCCCTTTCAAGCTCTAGTATTTTGAGCTTGTATATTGATTGATCATTGTCATATCCTGAATGTCGTGGGTTTGGTTGTTGGTTGCGAGTAGCCATTATTTAGATTACTGTTTAGTTCTCTATATTGGACCTCTCCTCCCTTAATAGATACACCAATGAAGGGGATCTTAGGTTCCCTGAGGCACCACGTAAAATACTTCACCGCGGGCTGCGATTGAGCGCTGCATTACAAATTTTTGAACCAAAAAATAGCTTCGAGGTTTTCACTACCACCGGCCTGCATGTGACATGTGGATTAGATCCCATGTCTGCCTCCGTGTCTTCCGGAGAAACGGTCCGAGCATCGTCATCCGGTCCGCCTCTCCCGGACCGTGCTATTGCCAACCATTTATCAATATATGTATATATATAGGCTCATCTCGCAACCTCCCCACTCCTCAGCTCGTCATCCTTTCGTTGACTCCAAAGCATGGCTATAAACGGCGTGAATGGTCATCTACCTGTGTCTAGGCCTCTGAAGGCAGGCATATTCGCTCCTATTCCAACTTTTTTCTTACCAGATACTGAGGACTTAGGTGGGCATGATCCAATGCATTAGTGTTGAATATCTACGATTAAATATCTGTCATTTCAGATTTAAAAACTTTTGAAGCACATGTATCTCGGCTTGGCTCGTCCGGTGTAGCTCCTGTCATTGCTGGATCTATGGGAGAAGCTTCCCATCTCACACGTGCTGAGAGAATCACACTCATTCAGTCGGCTAGGAGAGCTTTGAATGATGTGGGCCTGGTGCAAACCCCAATTATTGCGGGAACAGGAGCAGGTAGCACAAGGGAAACCATTGAGTTGACCAAGGATGCCGCGGCGGCAGGTGCGGATTATGTTCTAGTTATTGCAAGCGGCTATTTTGCCGGTGTCTTGGCAACGCATCGGGAGGCCCTGAAATCCTACTGGAGTGAGATTTCCCAGAAGAGCCCTGTCCCTGTCATGATATACAATTGTGAGTCGATGAACTTGGGCTTCAAATGAAAACGAATTACTAAATCACTTCAGACCCCGGAGCAAGTGGGGGTATTGATCTTGACTCGGACTTGATTATTGATTTGGCTAAAGAATGTCCGAATATCTGCGGTGTCAAGCTGACGTATGTCTGTTCCTCTGCTCATAGCTTCAGTTCATGAAACATCATCCGTAGGTGTGGAAACGTTGGCAAACTGACGCGTATTGCCGATGAAATTTCCCGTCCCTCTTTTTCTATCAATTATCCTCGTCGGAATACCGAGGCTCCCTTCCTCGTTCTGGGGGGATTCGCTGACTTCCTGACGACTTCCACTTTTGCGAATGCACATGGTGCCATCACCGGACTCGGTAATCTTGCGCCTGTGAGTCCTGTCTTATACTGGGATATTCGTCTTCACCTACTTTGGTACTCAAGTGCTCAATCGTGAAACTCCACCATTTATCTGAAGCTTCCAGAAAGGATCCATCCGTACTTCCGGAAGCTCAGAGAGTACAAGGAATAGTAGCGCGGGCTGATTATACCATTGCAAAAGCCTCGATTGCGGGGACGAAGAATCTTCTTGAACGCCTCCATGGATATGGTGGAGTTCCACGCAAACCCTTGCCAGCTATGGATTGCACTGCTGCCCAAAACCTCTGGGAGCATCCACACACACGCGACTTGATTCAACTTGAACGAGAACTCAGCGACAAACTTGTGGACTGAGAAGTGATATCAGTTGTTACCACATCCGCACGTCTAACACACCTATGTATTTCTACATAATGCGTACTTTTCGTCAGCAGCATCTATTTGTCTCATTTTCCCGGCTATCACATCTTCTGGTCGAGTTCTCGATGGAAAATCGTCAGGCATGGATCATCGTGCAGGAGGCAATTAGTAACCTCCGGCAGTAGCTTCCATCAGTCAGAGTACTTCCAGAACGATGGATTACCACAAATTGACTACCTTCCAACTGCTTTCCAAGTCCTAACGTGTTTACCTGTCAAGGTTTCGACTGAGTATTTAACCATCCTCCAGATCAACTAATCAGCTTGCCCTTTCACCATTGGTCTCTTTCGATAATAAGAGTCGCCCTGCAAAAGATCTGCAATTCGTTTTTGTAAGGATTCACCGGCCTCAGAATTTGATGTCCTAGAATTCAGCATGGTTGCACTGCCCCGATTATCCTCATCGTGTAGAATGAAATAGCCTTCTTTTTTGCCGTTAAGATGGCTAGCGGAGATTGATCGATAGCTTTGGGTCTCAAACGCCGAGATGGCGGCCATGAGGTGCCGTTGATCAGTGATAGGCACTTGAAGGGAAGAGTCACTAGATCAAGCTGTAGTCAGTCGGTCCGACTGCGTTCTTTGTAGTTCCAGGAACATCTGTAGCATGACATGATTTATTCACAGTTCACCTGAAGGACCATAGACCTCTGCCTAGTTACGGTGAGTGTACTCGACGGTTTAGAACCCTGTCTCTCCCTCGCACGTGAGTAGCACAATTTCTCACACCACTACACTCATGCTTCCATCATTGTCGAACGGCTCGATACAGCCGGTCTACAGCCGAAGTATCCCATCAGAGGACATACGCCTAGCAAGTGTTTGCTTGCCAGGTCACCACTTGTTGTAAACTGTGGTTTTTGCGGAATCGCGGGATGGCTCGAGGGCCATATCATGTATTCCAAATATCTGCCCGAGTGTCACATTTCGATATATCGACCAATTTCCCAAGATTGCCTAAACTGGGTCGGTGGCTTCCCTTGACCCACCACACGAACGCCTAATTTCCTTCCAGGTCACCGATGCTTTCAGACGACTGTCAAACACATACCTGGGTCTGGGCCTCAGGGAACTCCTTATACATCCTTGATTGTTGGTGTTCCTCGCGAGATCTTCCCGAATGAACGACGGGTGTCTATTACTCCTCAAAATGCTGCCCTGTTGCGCAAGAAAGGCTTTTCAAAGGTCCTCGTCGAGCACAATGCTGGTCTTGGCGCTCAATTCCTAGATGAACATTATGCTGCGGCTGGTGCCACCCTCGTGGCCAGGGACGAGTTATTCAAGCAATCAGACATCTTGTTGAAGGTACGACCTCCGCTGACAGGCCAGGAGATGGAAAGTATTAGGGAGGGCAGTTCTGTAATATCGTTCCTTTATCCGGCACAAAATAAGGCAATTGTGGATGCTCTTGCACAACGCAATGCCAACGTCTTCGCGGTATGCTACAGCTACCACTGCATGATTAGCTCTTCATATAGATTGATTTATCTAGATGGATATGATACCCCGCATCTCACGTGCACAAGTTTTCGATGCTTTGAGGCAGGTATCCAGGCCTTTCTGGATGGCAAGTAATCAACTTAGTTATCATGCAGTTCCATGGCCAACATCGCAGGATATAAAGCTATCCTGGAAGCTTCCAATCATTTTGGTAGATTCTTGACCGGTCAAGTCACTGCTGCTGGGTGAGCTTAAAAACTTATACATTTCTCCACCCTAATACTCTCTTCAGCAAGGTACACATTTCCCAGATGATATCTTGCTATTTTCATCTCGATAAAACTTAGATTCCTCCTGGAAAAGTTTTGGTTATCGGTGCAGGTGTTGCTGGTTTGAGTGCAATAGCCACTGTGTGTCGCTTTCTATCTCTCTTGGAGTTCTTGTGTCGATCAGGATATAGGCAAAACGTCTTGGTGCCATCGTCCGAGGCTTTGATACACGTCCAGCTGCTCGCGAGCAAGTTCAATCTCTCGGTGCTGAATTCCTAGAAGTCAATATCAAGGAAGATGGTAGCGGTGTAGGTGGATATGCGAAGGTCATGTCTAAGGAATTCATCGCTGCAGAAATGGCCTTGTTCGAAGAACAGTGCCGGGAGGTTGACATCGTAATCACCACTGTTCGTCTGATCACCTTCATCACCACCTTCTGCTCTTATTTCACCACAGGCTCTCATCCCTGGAAAGCCAGCTCCAAAGTTAATTACTAATGATATGCTTGCCGTAATGAAACAAGGGTCCGTTGTTGTGGATTTGGCAGCTGAAGCAGGCGGTAATTGCGAAGCCACTGTTCCCGGTGACATTACAGTACATAATGGGGTTACAATCATCGGTAGGAGCATTTCGGAGCATCTGTTGTGTATAGTTCTCAACCGTCTTTTGCAGGCTATACAGACTTGCCTTCCAGACTACCAACACAATCTTCATCACTGTATTCTAATAATATCACCAAATTTTTGCTGTCGTTGGGAGGTGATGGTCGGTACTTTATCGACCTTGAAGATGAGGTTGTTCGCGGCGCCATCGTAGTGCATCAAGGTCAAGTATTACCTCCTGCGCCTCGTCCACTTCCCCCACCAGTCACATCTCCACCACCGACTGCGGCAACCGAAAAGGTTTCTGTAGCTATCACTCCCTGGCAAAAGGCAACACGAGAAGTTGCTGTTGCCACAGGTGGAATGGGTACTGCTGTCGCTTTGGGGAAGGCCACTGGGACTGCATTTATGGATAGCTTCTTTACTTTTGGTCTCGCAGGCCTAGTTGGTTACAGGTAGGCAAACCTCTGATCCAGTATCTTTCTACTTTCTCAGACTTTTGGCAGGGTGATCTGGGGCGTTACTCCTGCTCTGCACTCTCCTCTCATGTCCGTTACCAATGCAATTTCTGGGCTGGTGAGATTTACATCCCTGTCTAAACAAGAAAGACTTACAGGTCTTTAGGTTGGTGTTGCTGGTATGTTTGTCATGGGTGGTGGTTATTTCCCTGGCACCGTGCCCCAAAGTCTTGGTGCTCTAGCTGTTTTACTTGCCACAATCAATGTTTCAGGTGGTTTCATCATCACTAAGCGTATGCTCGACATGTTTAAACGTAAGCTTTGTGGTTATGTCTCTTTCATTTTTCTTATTCGTTCATAGGTCCATCTGACCCTCCGGAGTATCCTTGGCTTTACTCTGTCCCTGCAGTTATTTTCACGGGTGGTTTCCTTACTGCGGCGAGTACTGGGATGGCAGGGCTTGTGCAGGCAGGTTACCTCACGAGTAGCATCCTTTGCATCGGTATGAATACTATAGCACAGCATTCGAACATCATGTTGATGATCGTTCAGGTTCTTTATCTGGCCTCGCTTCTCAGGTCACTGCTAGGCAAGGGAATATTCTCGGTATCCTCGGTGTCGGATCTGGTGTCCTCGCCTCCTTGTCTGCCGTCGGTTTTCCCATAGAAGTCATCGGACAGTTTGCAGGTGTTGCTGCCATCGGAAGTCTTCTAGGTGCTCTCATTGGTCGCCGTGTGACTGCTACGGAATTGCCACAGACCGTCGCAATGCTGCACTCCATTGTCGGCTTGTCAGCTGTTCTGACCAGCATCGCTAGTGTTCTACAGGATGTCTCCCATCTTTCTACCTTGCATATGGTCACTGCTTATCTAGGTGTTGTCATTGGTGAGTGTGAAAGTTGAGCTAATTGTTCGCATGTGCGATTAATGTCATTGCGACTAGGTGGTATCACTTTCACGGGTTCGATCGTGGCATATCTTAAGCTGGCCGCCAAGATGGCGAGCAGGCCTTTGGCACTTCCTGGCAAACACCTTGTGAACTCAACTCTTTTGGGTGCAAATGTTGCCACAATGGCTGGTTTCATCTCAACGGTTCCTTCAACACCAATGGTGGCTGCTTCTTTCTTGGGAGCGAGTACGGTTCTTAGTTTCATCAAAGGCTTCACAACCACTGCAGCAATTGGGGGTGCTGATATGCGTATGTGTAATACCTTCGCAATGAATTTTCACAAGACATGACACCTATTTACCAGCTGTTGTGATTACCGTTCTGAATGCCTATTCGTGAGTAGAGGATCTGCAAGTAGAACTTACTAGTGATTATCGAAACACACTTACAGCGGATTCGCGCTTGTGGCTGAAGGTTTTATGTTAGATAACCCGCTTCTGGTGACTATTGGATCCCTCATTGGCGTCAGCGGTTCAATTCTATCATACATCATGGTCAGGAAGCATTCAACTTCTTCTTTTCCGGTGCCTAATTTATGTGGTGTAGTGCGTTGCAATGAATCGTTCTCTCACGAACGTGCTTTTTGGAGGAATCAGCGCACCAGTGGGCACTACCGAAACCAAGATTGAAGGTTCGATCACCAAAACCACTGTTGATGACACTGTCGAGGCATTGGCTAACGCTGATAGCGTTATCTTGGTAATTATGCTCATCCCACATTGATCTCTCATACTCGAAGCCTCATGCTTGATATGCAGGTAGTTGGGTATGGGATGGCTGTGGCGAAGGCACAGTATGCGATCTCTGAGATTACTGCTTTGCTTAGGGCCAAAGGAGTTAATGTTCGGGTAAGCCTTGATACTTCCCAGAAATATTTCTTCAAATATTAATCACGGACATACCAACCTTAGTTTGCTATTCACCCAGTGGCAGGGCGTATGCCGGGGCAGTGTAATGTACTTCTCGCTGAGGCATCTGTTCCCTATGACAGTGAGTTCTCCTCCGTTGTTCTTTGCTTGACTGAATATTGTACCAAGTTGTGCTCGAGATGGATGAGATCAACGACGATTTCAAAGACACTGACGTAACACTAGTTATTGGTGCTAACGATACAGTCAACCCCATTGCCCTAGAGCCTGGGTCTGCTATTGCCGTAAGTAGCTGTTACATGAATACTTTACTATCACATTGGCTGACATGGCATAGGGTATGCCTGTGCTTCACGCATGGAAGAGCAAGCAGGTGATCGTGATGAAGCGTGGATTGGCCAGTGGTTACGGTAAGAGATTACTTATCGCTGGTGACACTAAAACTCATGACTTTTAATGTCAGCTGATGTACCAAATCCTATGTTCTATATGCCTGGCACCAAGATGCTCTTTGGAGATGCGAAAGATACATGTGAAAGTACGTTGTATGGCGTCTTTATCACAATGAAATTTAACCTATCTTTTCGGTGTCTAGCTATCAAACGCGGTTTAGAAGCACGCGGCTGACCACAAAACCAGATGTGTCATGTGTTCAAAGACCAGTCCAGCAGCATGGCTTCTTCCTTATATATATATCCGTTGGTAGCATATATGTATTCGAGTTGTACTGTCGTTTAGTCGATGCAATTTGTTCTTACTTCATTACTTTCACTATTGTGTTACTACAAGCCTCTCCTTTTCTTGCCCATGTGAAATGACTAGAAATTATTATTGCTGTTGAGTAGCCAAAAGTCCCTTTTGTAAACGTCTCATGCCAAGAAAAGAAGAAAAAGTTCGGATAAAATCGAAAAGTCGACGAATCTGGACAATCACGGAAAAAGCTGCGTCACAATCTAGAAGAAAGTCTGGAGATGACCAATGACGGCGATGACAACTGTTGGTAAACGTGAAGTTTTGCGTTCACAGCCCTGAACAAGAAAAGGCAGTATTCGTCTCTAGAAATAAAAAGAATAAAAAATATAGACGTTCAATGGTTCATAATAAGAGCAGGTATAAGGGAAATTATGTATTATACGTGAAGTTTGGAAGGTTCATCTCAGAAAGGCCTCCAACAGACATCCGCTTTTTGATGATGTATCACCGTGTATAGGCAACCCTTGCCTTCTCTGAGTCTGGGAAAGGAAGGCACGCGAGTGAGGAGGATACCGATGACAAAGACTTTGTTGACGAAACTGCGGTAACGCCGCCAAGTGTACGTATAGGATAAGCTTCGGGGGTGGGTGACCGCATCGACTCCATATACCGCTTTTCGTTCCTTCCAACCCATGTCAACGCCAAGGGAAGAGGTTCTTTTGGTAAAGAAATGGGGAAGAAAGCTGTTAGTCGTTTAGGTTGAGAATTGTACAACCATGTTGCGACCAGGACGACAACAGATCCCAGAAGGAACGTGGACGTCATCTGGAAATTGAATAGAGCAACAGACGTCAGGAACGAAATGACTATACTCAAGCTCGTCGCGAAGCCCTTCAGAATATTGTCGGAGTATTTGATAACCATTGCTGTAAGCAGTCCACCAAGAACTTGGACGGCTACGGTTGCCCATGCCCAGGGCCCAAAATTTTGGAACAGTAGTGGAAGGAAGCTTCCAATTCCATCCGCCATCTGTGAACCATATGTGACAATGATGGGAGCCAATGCAGGCAAGAGGGAGAAAAGGGACAGCTGAACATTTCGCACCCAGAGATCAGCCTGGGAGTTTTTCAAAACCATTTCAAAATAGACCCCGGCTAGGCCTGAGGTGAAACAGGCTGCTGCAACAGCCACAAAGCCCTTCAACACGTTCATGGATGGGGTATGAGAACTTCCTGCTGCGCCGTTATGGACACCAGCTTGGATTTGCACGATGCCCACACCAAGGGCCAAAAATAGCAACGATATCCATTGCACAGTCGAAAGCTTCTTGCGGAGGAGTATGACCGAGAATGCGGCCGTGGTGAGGATTTTCATCTGGTAGGTAACCTGAAACGTCGCGGCCTCCAGGTTGGTCGCAGCGATGTACTGCAAATTATTTTGGATTACTAGAGGCTCAAATATGAGCTTATGCTAGAGCAGCAGCAGATAAGAACGCACCATAGAGTATAGCCGGTATCGAGAGCTTCCAGCAATCTGGACTGAAGATTTCCCTCCATAATTTTCGTAGTCGAACCACTACCCCTCTGTCACCAGCAGAAAACGACGCCTGCGTCAGGTCGTACATCGAACCGACGTCCATCCGTATGAATGCAATTACAAGCGAGATAAGTCCCTTGAAGAGTTCGTTCATGAGGACAGCAGTCGCTGCTGAGTATATTCGCGACGAAGAAGCCGAAACGCGAGAGTAATGCATTATGAGCGTCAATGCTGAGTTCTGAACGGCCAGCGTCACCAATCTGCGTGTGCTTGTGAGTTAATCAAACACAGACTGTCAGAAAGAAACATACGAAATGTATTTCAGTGGAATCCCCCATAACGAAGGAACGGACTGGATGATAGGGGGGTTGTTCGCAAGACCGAGGTCACTGTCACCATCGTCGCTGCGGTCATTGGAGAGCCTTCGGATAAAAGGGGTATGGAGAGGAGGAAGGGAGGAGGGATGGGCCATGGTAGGAGAGAGGATAGCGACGAACAATGATTTAACTGATTTAATAAATTCAAAGTAGCTGCACTCCTTACAGAATTGATCGGATTCTTCCTTTCTTGGATATCATGTTGCTGCGGCGGCCAATACTGCCATAGTCAACTGCTCCAACAACTCCAACAGATACTGACACACAGTTCGCTCCATGCGAACCCACCTTAGCACCCAGAACAACATCAAACGTTCTTATTATATGTCTTTTAGAATGTTACAGATAGTACCAAACCGCCCCTTCCCCACGCCGCTCTTCCCTTGGCTAGCGCTTACTTCCTGTATACACAGCACCTCTCTGATTGTCATCATATAGATTGTAGATGCTGTACGTCGGACTCCGATACTCGGCGTATGCAACTGGGTTGTGTTGTTCTAAAGCCATCTGTGCCAACGACGGTAATGGTGGAGGCGAGGGCACACGGGGAGGTTTATCACCAGCCCGACTCTCCATCTTTAATGGCGCTGGAGCATATTTCATTCCCATTGTCTTGTTGTTCACGAATCTCAGCCCGGTACCGGCAGTGTTATTGATGAATCTAGAGGACTGCGCCTTAATATCCTCAGCCGACATCAAGCTTCCCGATGCGACAGCGACCACGCTCCTTGCTGGCGTCGTAATATGATGCTGTCGGTGCCCGTCTACGTCTTGATGAGACCGGCTGTCGCCGCCAAAAACTGTTGATTCACGTTTGCTTCTTCGTTTCAACGAGCGTTTCAGCTCAACCACACTCAGAGAGTCGTCAGGCCCTAGTGTCGGTTGGGGTGATGGAATTGACTCTCGAACTGTAGGAGACGAAAGTCCGAGTGCGCGCGTGAGCGCTTGTGTTTCTTTCGCTCGTTGGGTTTCCGTTTTAAACTTGGAGGATGTAAAGTCTCTGATCGAGGTCCCGTCACCAAGTTTAACTCGAGTTGCAACCCCATAAGTCGCCGGCATGGCGGATGAGATGCGAGGATATGAACCAGGCGTGTAATACGGTGTTTGTATACGGGTTCGTCTTTCTGCATTGGCCATTCCATATCCAGTGTCCGAATTAGGTGAGTCCAGTGCCGCAAATTCAGTCGCAGGTATCGGGGAAGTCACATCAGCACCGTCATATGCAAGGCCAGTTGGCAAACGAGAGCCTCTATGACGATCCTCGTAAATTGAGTTACTGCGACTTTTTCTCGGAGTCCTGGATCGGCGTTTCATCACATTGTGTCCATCGGCAGTGAAGGCGGTGTTGGAATCCCTGCTGTTCTCGTCCGGATACTTTGACGCGCACGTGAATGACATGGCCGACATGCGATTTGTGGCACGGGTGATGGCAGCTTGGACTTGCTGGAGAGATGGATGCCCTGCACCCAACTGTGGAGAGCCAACGGGAGCACTGAGAGACTGGAATTGCCCACTAGTAGTGTAAATAGAAGAACTCTTGCGATGAGAAGTAATAGCTGCATCTGGAAGCCGTGGCACGGAGGTGGATCCTGTTCTCAGGTTGTGATTGTTAGCTCCCTGAGACTTACCCTCGCACGTCGATTTATTCTGGGGGTATGTGACCCAGGACCACTGAGGATGAAGTTCGGTGCGTTGCGAAAACCGCTCTTTGGGGCCGAAGAGTGGAGATTCCGTACTAGAATGCTTTTCCTCAATGTCGCCGTTTTCAAGCTTAGGTAAGGAGGGAATCGGAATACGGCGCCTTCGTGGAGTTCGAAGCCAGAAAAGCCAAAGAAAGAATATCACTCCAACAAAGAAACCAGTGGCAGAGATAACGGCAATCGCTGAAACAGGGAGGTGGAGCTGAACATTAGGCTTGTTACTGATTGTCTGGATGGATGTAGGACTCGAAGGAGGCGAGTCATAGGCTGTCGAGCCCTCTAGATCGTAACTGGAAGTGGTGGAGGTTGGTCCTATATCTGTAAGTTGCACAATTGTGCTTGTAGTGGGATATTGTACAGTCGAGCTCATAGAAGAAGGTGGTAAGATGAGGGTTGTACCAGTTGCAGGTAATAGGCTAGGTAATGTTGTACCACTAGTATCTACCGGCGTGGAAACGGTCATATGTGTGCGCAGAGGAGTGGGCCCAGGAGTGCTAATAGTAACAAGTCCAGTGGCGCTGTCACTGGGTTTATTGATTTGATGATCAGTGTATTCCACGGTTATATGCGAAGGTTCCCTTTGATTTTCAAACTGCCAACCATAGGTTTTGAAGATAATTGCTCGTTCATATATAGGGAGAAATTTTCTACAAGGAATTACCAGTTCAGTACCGGCAGAAGCTAATTCACAGAAGGTTAGACCTATTGACGGGCGAGGAGAACAAGAAGGCAACATCATTATCCACATTTCTTATCAAGGAGATGACGCCCATGGAAAGACTAAAGACGAGACCCAGATTGCCGTGCGATGCGGCCAGCGCGAGTTCAGTGTGTTGATTCACCCGAGGACCGCAGTCAAGCGAAGAAAACAAAAGTCTGAAACAAAGCAGCTCGCGAACTTCATTCTCGTCAAGATCGACGTGATGGCACGTGCCACTGAGGCTCCTGAATTTGGGACAAAAAATAGGATGGGACGCAAAGAACACTATTCATCCACGGTCATTCGTGCTACTCTTGCGGAGTAAAATAGCTGCAAGTCGTTACTGAGCGTCTATATTGTCAGCCAAGTGACAGCTTGAGGTAACCGGTTTTACTTAGCAGTTCGACCGAATAACTGATGCAATCTAACTCGCATTTTTACGCTCAGCCCGAAATTTTCACGCTACGCGATCTGAAAATCCGCGACGTGACGTGCACATAAGTATCTTGGCCGAATGAACGCATCTGATGGTGGCTTAAGGTAAGAACGATGCGTCTTTACTACGGTGCTTCTTGATCTCGGACGCGTCATTTGCAGTGATATGGACGCGAAGGAGTCTCAAGCAACACAATTGATACAAGCAGCACTTGAAAAATTACCAGAGCCTTCAGAACGTCAAGGAGGAAATGCAAGTAGTGTGCACAATAGTGTTATCTCGATCGACTCCTTCCCCTCTTCCAAAAACTCCGGCGTAAACGCTGGATTCCAGTACCACTTTCACGGTCTAGCTGAAACTCAGACAGACACACAACTTGATGATGAGAACGAAGGTGATAGTGGATTTACTGTGAAAACCGTAGGTTCACAAAAAGAAAATTTCGCAACAGTGAGTGAGAAACCAGGCAAAGATACAAATCAGGATATGTCATCTGCCAACCTCCGGCCCTATTCGCCACATGGGCTCTCTATCAAGGACAATGTGACCATAGATGAACGAGCAGGGGGCCAAGGGCATGCCTCAAAGGTGCTAACCTTTTATAATCCTTTCATAATCTGATACGAGGTTGCTGATGTCATTCATTCCGCACCATCTCCTTCAAAAAGTCACAATTACCGGCTGTGACCCTCCTGTCTCCCATAAAAAACCCGATACCTCGACAGCAGACTCCTCACTCAATAACTTCTAAAGAAAAACTTATACCTCCTCAGCCTTCCCATCAAAGAGTCGACCGCTCCTGTTCTCCTACTCTTTCAGAAGATTCTTTTGCTCGAGGTGACACCCAACTTAAGGAGGAACAATACCTTGTCACTTCCAAGAAATTCACAACACCTTTGGTCGATCTTGCTCGTAGCGATGATGATGACCTCCTGATTGAATCTAGCCTTCGAGCACAGTCCGTAGAGACTACCAGTTTCCCCCGGACATTAATTCGTGATGAAAGAGATGAGCCCCCGCCTATCGTCTTGGTCCCATCTACGCCTTCCCAGTCGGAAGGCTCAGATTATTCTAAGGATGAGAATCTTTGGAAATCCCCTCAAGACGAGGATAGCCTTAAAAGAAGTCGAAATTCCAGCCGCATGGTACTTGACAGTGAATCCGGCAAAGGCTCTCAATATTCTCAAGGCTTTGATGGCCAAGAAGAAGTTGCAGAGGTTGAAGGCCTATATTCTGGTACGCGTCCCGAACACTCGCTGCCTGCGCATGAGGATGCGTCCCAAGGGACTCAGTTTGCAACCCAGACTCTAACTCATGGGGAACCTCTTGTTCCGGAAACTCCAAACATAACTCCACAGACCAACTCTTCCACCTATACTCACACTGGCCCGCGAAGTTTGTTAAATCACATGGATCCAAGCAAACGGGGCAGATACCAGCACCTCCTTCGGCCTTCTCCGACCTCACCAGAATCATTAGTCTCGCGACAACTCTCTGGAGGGGGCTTAGAAAAGACCGTGAATTGTGCTGAAATACGACCTTCCATATTTTCAGAGCTACAGGTTCCATCTAATTTTGGAGTGACACCTGTTCAAATCCCTTCGCGTAAACCTTCTCCAAAGAAGCCTGTACCTCACCAAAACCCTTCTGTAGATACCATGGAGATTGTACCAGATTCGGAACCTATGCAAGAGCAGGTACGATCCCCGGTGCTGGAAAATCCGGTATCAAGATTGGATAGGGCGGGCTTTCAGATTCGAGCTGGTGGCGTTCAGAGGCTACCCAATGATAGTGAAACTAACAGGGGCAGTGATGCCCTAGCTATGCCGAAAAAATCCGCTTCTGCAAAGGAGGAGGAGGAGGAAGAGGGAGGGCCAGCTAATGAAAAAGGAGGGAGAGATTCTGTCGGAAGTGAATATGCCTCTGACTGGGCCATAAGCGACGACGATGACGATGAACCCCTATTCTCCCGTCTCCACAAAGGAAAACGACACCCTGTAACCACTGTTCGAAAGAAACGTCCAGGGCCCACCCATGTATACACATTCAAGTCAAAGGTGAGATCTACTTTTGTGGTGCCGTCTCTTCACTACATCTTAGTCCGAGACAAAGGCGAAGAGGCCCCGCCCTACCGCTGAGATCAGACAATCTGCTCGTCAGCAGAGAGGTCAACAGGATTCCAGCACAGGCGTTGGGGACACATCCCACCAGAGTGCCGTGCCTTCTTCTGTTCCAGATCAAGATCATTCTCTGGTCCGCTTCCGGAAGCCTAAGGCTGCGACAGCAGCTCAGGAGAAGGATATAAAAGGAAAAGAGTCTCGAGCGATATCTGTCCCGAGGTCTAGCCGAAGTGCCCATTCCACAATCGCTGAGGTTGATGACGGCCAAGACCTTGACATGGAAGTCGTTCATGAAAATGAGAGGGTCGCAGAGGATAACGCAAGTGAAGAGGAGGATTACATGGAACCAGAGGCCGCTCGACATAGCTTTAAACGTAAACGCCGTCGGCTACCAAAGAGCCAGTCCATGAATCAAGTTTTAACGACGCCACAGACACGGACAGCCAAACGCTTGAAGTCTGCTGGCTCGACTATCTCAAAAACTGGTGCCACTCGAGTCTTCGCTCTCTGGAAGCAGAACAAGCTGTGGTATTCTGGAATTGTCTACGAACATGTTTCTGCCAGTGCCTACATGGTCAAATTTGATGATGATCACGAAGCAGTTGTCAGCACGGAGCACATGCGAACAAATGATCTGCGTGTTGGGGATCTTGTACGCTTTGGGAAGGGAAACAAAGATATTCAAGTTACCAAGGTTAGCAACTGGTCCAATACTGCCGCTATTGAAGGCGAACCAGACATGCTGGAATTCAAAGACATTGGTATTTCTACAAAAGTAATCAACTCAACCTGGCAAGATCGTCTAGTCGATCCTCGAAGTGTCGTTGCGGCTGTACGTGACATTGATGTCAAGGCCAAGTCAACTCCATCACCCTCCCGATCGGTCACGAGTTTGCATTCTCTTAGCACCAATGCCAAAGGACCACGGCAATCGCACAAGTTCTTGCAGAAGGCTGGTTTGATTGTCAGCCTTGGTAGCAATACAAACGACAGGACAGAAGATGGGAAGTCTCGTTCTGATATTCTCCGTGCTGTGAGGGACAGCGGCGGAGTTGTAGTGGATGATTTATTCAAATACCTGAAGATGGATATTTTGTTCTCGACTCACCGTTGGATCATTGAACGTGACAGTGTACAGTGGATTGGAGAGCCCAAGGAACTTCAGCGCTTGTTTCTAATAGCCGATAATTACAACCTTAAGCCTAAGTACTTGATGGCACTTGCTCTTGGGATACCATGTCTGTCGGTTAAGTGGCTATATGCTTGTCTTGAGGCAGTAAGTGTGATGGTCTTCACTATAGCTACAAGCATTCACGCCCAATACTAGAGTAGAGAACTCGATTGGCGTCCCTATTTGTTGCCACAAGGTCGACCTACTATCCTCGAGTCTGTCCTACCATCTCAACAAGTCGATCTATGTTGGGGTGAAAGACCAGAACATTTATTCAACATCATGGGGAATTCTGTTGCGTCAAGACTTCTCGAAGGCCAGTTAGTTCTTTGTGCTGGGCCCGACATGACACCAAGAGGCAAAGTACGGCAACTCCTCTATCCCTCTAGTCCTTACTGATCCTGGGATCTAGGATGTCGATAAAGCGAGCTTTATAATTCGCATCATTCTAGCTATGGGGGCCAAACGAGTTGAAGCCGTCCGTGACATCAGCCATGCTGCGAATCCGCTCTCGCAATACAATCTTTTAATTCTTCGAGAAAAGGAGCAGTATACTCGAGATTGCGTGCAAACCCATACCGTTGATTGGAATTGGATTAAGGACAGTCTAATCATGTCTCGCAGGCTTAATTACCCCATCTGGTCGGTCGACGAAGGTTCCCAGTGCTCTCAGACCTTGTGAATTCTTTCATCGATTTATTAGATATGTTATAGCTGGACAGCTCTAAGCAATCTATCACAATCTATACACGGATCAGTAGACCATAGATAGAAAACAGTTGTATATAGCTATCTGATCAACTTCGGTTTGCATTCTTCATATTGGTCTGAATTGTGAAACGGTTATCATGTCAATGATCTAAACAATGATCAGAAAATCTATCCTTGAAATAATTCAATTTCTGTGACCCCCGTATCTTATGAGAACATTTTCGATACACACTCTCATGAGCAGTGGATGGATTTTGTGGTATCAACATTTATGAAATTTGCATGCTCAAGAGATTTCTTTCGACCACCCAATGGTGGTAAGAGCGAGCTCCGCCCTGTAGGGAGACAAGAACCCCACAGGACCCGGCCGACCGAAAGTAGACTCAAATCGGTACCTCACAGCTCAGAGAAGCGGTGAAGGGGGGTGATGTCATTCAAAAAAGTGGCTCAATGCCAAACTAAGGGAGGGCGAGCACAAGAATGAATCAAAAATTAAATGAGGGCATGGAGGTCCCGAAATAACTGGTCCTTTTCACTGTAGATACGAAATGCGCAGCATAAATTCCCCGAGGACAATAAAATGAAGAAAAAATCGGATTGACACACCCAAAAATACCCTCTCATCAGCTTGGCTAAACCGTGCCATCCCTCCTGCTTCCTCCATTTGCCTGCATCCCAATTTTTGCTCAGGGCATCAATACCTCCCAAAAGGTGGTTAACAGACTACCCAAGGGGCGTAAGTCAGATTAATATACAACACATCTTATTTGTCAACTGTATTGGAATATCAAGTGCTGCACTAAAAATACATTAGGGTTTCATTTCCTGAGTGAAGTCCAGGATACATCAGTACAATAGGCAATCGGTTCTAGTGCAGATGATCACAAAACGATCGTGATCTCATCCCACCTTCCTTTATTTACACCTTTCAGAAAATTCTCTGCCACATAATTCCCTCGGAATCCGAGAACCTTTAGATGGTTCCATCGGGGCCAGTCTACATGCCTCAAATCCAT
>Ga0153951_1000099_pt1 | contig 29436 bp, 40 predicted proteins | sample TSNJ035MetaG_FD_102278 | JGI IMG/M metagenome (GOLD analysis project Ga0153951, IMG submission 102278) | Attine ant fungus gardens microbial communities from New Jersey, USA - TSNJ035 MetaG | ecosystem: Host-associated > Fungi > Mycelium > Unclassified | place: USA: New Jersey, Wharton State...
ATGAACCAGGACAGACATAGTGCACTGAAACATGTTGTTCTGAGCTATGATGAGCTTATGTGTTGACCTGATGAAACTGGGACCTTACTTTGCCCTTGCGGTACTTCAACTGGATTGGGTCACCAGAAGGAATGTTTCTCCTTTGTCTTTCGATGTATTCGTAGAGCGTCGAAAAATGCGTGAATGACCCAAAATAATTATCACGCAACACCATCCAGTATCGTATTGACCAGCCCAGAGCCAAATAAATTAGATCCGTTGCCTAACGAAAAGTTATTTTTAGCATACCGGCAGGGGCCCAAATAGACCCAAATAGACTCACCTCGAAATTCAGGGTCAAATGATCCACAAAGTTCTCTCTTGTTTCGGTGTAGTATAAATATGACGCTTTCAGAACGAGCAGTCTGATCTTGGCCAAGTTACAGCCTTCCTTGGGTATGTATGTGGCCCGAGTGTTCCATCGAGGAAGAGAGAAGTCCACAGAGAGATTTGGAGCTTCGATTGACATCTGCACATCAATTGACTCTGGCCTAAACCTATTGGAGGGAATGACGACACTGGCATCAAGTTGCTCTCCTTGTAAGGTTACCAAGACTAATTGAACATTAAGACCGTGTCCTCCAAAGAAATAATATTGGCTAGAATACCATTGTCCTCGCGAACCAGCGGCTTGTCGATGATGTTTTGGTCATTGGCATATGTATTTACTTCATAATGATAGAGATGTAAGTTGACCAGATAAACGGTTGGAACCCATCTTTGCCAGTCGCTTGGAGGACCAGATGCCCAATCCTTTCCAAGGTCGGTAAACATGTTGATATGATCTCGCAAAAGATAAAACACAGGTTGACGGAGTGTGATATAAAATGTCCAAGTCCTTTCGGCATTCCATTTCAGTGGAGATGGAAGATCACCATGTACCTGTAGGGGAAAGAATGAAGAGTAAAATTCCACACAATGTACGACATACACGACAGGAATCTGCATTTATCAAGCGAATATCATTTAGGCTTGATGTCACAGAAAAATCATCCAGATGAACCTCAAGCATGGACTCATATCCCATACACCCTGCAACCACGGGCATCAAGTACTTAATTGATGATCGATCGCCAACAACAACGTTGAGGAATGCTGGTTCCCTCCGATGGGACCTTTTGGGTACCTCTGATTGACCATCCCACTGCCAATCCTACAGGGAAACGATAGAAAGTCAGAGGGATCAGAAGATGCAAAGATTCAACAAACCTTCGATGCCTCCTTAAACGGAATAAGCAAGGTGGTCTCATTCCTCAATTCCACAAAAATCTGTAGAGCTGTCCAGATCCTTTTATCTCCTGGCTTGACTGGATGTGTCTGTTCCGCTGTTCGGTACGTAGTTGGAAAAAATATTTTCTGTAATTCGGCCCTGATGGCAATTGCGAGTGAGCCCATGTCCCTCATATACAGCGAATATTTACCTCTGCCGGTCAGCCCATGGTCCATATCTGAAAATCCCTCTGTGTATGACAAATTCGAGCACCCAGTCAGGTGATATGTCGCCGTTTCCAAAGTCATACTGCTTCGGATGTAACTGCTCCTCGATGGGCGGCACATCACCGACCACGTCCGCAAGATAAGTCAGCTCCAATAACGATGTCTCTAGAACTTTACGCTCGACAGCATAGTCGAGAGTAGAGAAGTCAGAGCCGACAGATGTTTCTTCTTCTATTGCTTTTCTATGTTTGGATTTCGCAGTATGAGCTTTGAAGTTTCTCTGTCTTTGACGATTCTGGCCATATTTGAGTGTGAGAGGGAAAAAAGTGAGTTGACGCCAGACGTGCTGGAAGGAGTGGTATATCAAGTGTAACGAAGCACTTCCAAATATGGGATATCTTTCGAGAAGTGAGATTGCAGTCGGATGAGTCAGGATTAAGTGGAGCGTACTGGTCAATGCGGTCATGTAGCAACTGTCCAAGAGTCGACATTGGATCAACAAATTGTTCATTCTCTGTCAACTGTATGACAGCATTACGAAACCTGAGAGAGAGGGCCTGTTTGTGGAGGTCACACTTGGACCTAGCCTGTATACAATGTGAATTGTTCTTATAAATTGACGAACGAGTACACTCACCTGAGTGATACCGAAAGTCCCATGACAAACGCCGAATTCCGCAACAACGAGATTAGGAGTTGAATGGTTTCCACATGTGATTATACCCTTTGAGACTCGTATACCCAGAGGAAACAGATCTTTGGGGTCTAATACCGGCATCTGTTGCTTGAACCATGCCAGAAACTTGTTCATTGTTGTAGGAACTCGGATAGTACGTCTCATCGTTGATTGTCCCCTTGATTCTGCATCAATCGTAAGATTAGCCTAGCCAGCTGAAGAAGTTGATTATACTCACTCAGACTACTTAATCCCTGTGAAGAACGATTTGCATCTCTTGAACGTAAGGTGTCCCTGCCTGTGCTCTTTTCCATCTGAGCAAGAATATTTTCATATGCTGCTGTCCGGTTGTAGAGGAACCACTCAAAACCCTGGAGGGTTACCTGTATCCGACATGAGGGGAGCCAGAAATCCTGAACTAGATTGAAAAATAAGTAAGAGCGTAAAATTTCATACAGTCTAACGAATGACACGGACTCTTTTCACCCTTAACATAGAGCTCTTCAGCCAATACAGGTTTCCGAAGCCAGTAACGCCATTGTACCTGACCCTTGATAATCTTGATAGTTTGATTACTAGAGTGGTAGTGAACGTCTTTAAGAAGGATGCGGCCAGTCAATAAAGAAAAATGTATAGAGCCTACTTGTAGTCTTAGAGTTATGTACTGGTGCCAACGATCGAGAGACTAACCTATTTCAAGCCACAAGCTGGACCCTTCCTTGTTCCAGAATGCCAGTCGGAAAACCAAGCCAAGTACATATGCTAGCAAACGGTTCCAATAAAAAAAGTAGAGAATGAGTGCCACGATGATGCAGATGCATGGTATCAAAAGAAGTCGGTCAAGCATGCTGTTATATGGCTACTAGATCATGCGCAGCGAGCAGCAAAGTCGCACCAAGTGTAGAGTTGGAATTCGAGCCCGCAGGTTCCGTGATTAAGGTAGACAGGCTCAGTGCATCGAATAAGGTCAGGGGGACTGGACCCTGATTATATCATCACTTACCATTTGACCATGAACGCCAGTAAAATAGCTAAGGAGTCTCCTCTGAAAAAGTTCGCCTACGCTACCACGGTTAGCTGCTTGGTTCATGCATCAGTATACGGCAAATGTATTGCAGCAAAATACACAGATGCAAGGAAGGATATGTGCAAAGAGGAGTTCTCCAAGTTTGTTGAGTGCTTACGAGCGACTGTGAGCTACGACTCTACCCATAAAAATCACGCCGCTTACTATACACAAAAGCTAAAACGCAAATGGTGATGCTTGCAGATATACGTTGAGCCATCCAATGATAAATAATAAGAATGTAGTAAAACAATTTATCCTAAACCTCCTGGAATACGTCTATCACTACTCCCTTCCCTCCTCGTATTTTCAGTGACATCCGCATCAACTGAAACCCGCTCTCTCCTAGCACGTACACTGTTGCGCAGAATCATACGCAAACTCGCAGGTATACGTAGCGCAGTGGTATTAGGCAGAGGAAGTAGAGTGTCGTTGCCCTGACGTATAGGTGGAAGAGGGTTGCGAAGACGGCTGATCACCGCTGAGAGTCGTAAATCAATAATACATAGTGCTGAATTTCTTCTTGAGACCTTTCTAAGATTAGTTTCTGGGGTATCAGAGTCAGATGTCGATAGAGTTTGAAAGCTCGCTGCTAGTGGAGAGAGGGAAGTAGATGATGTAGGGTCTTCTGGAAGAAGGACATCAGGCGTATCTGCACCGGCACTCTTAAAGTAAAGTTGGGTCTCGTATCCGACGGTTGCAGTGAGGAGTTGCAGGACAATGATGAACAAGTCCAATGAGAGAAGCTGTATCCTGGAAGGTACATAGGCTGGTCATGCCGTGTTCAGATGTAGTACCGAAGGAACGTGAGCTAACAACTCACACAAACCAATGAAATCAATGATAAGCCCTCGTCCTTCCGAGGCACCCCGAACGGCGTGGATCCACAACACGACGGTGCTGCAGAATAGGATGAGTCCATAGAAAAACCGGAGGGGGTACGACGGGTCGAATTCTCCAGACGGCCCACACTGAAGCTGGACAACCAGACGCAAAAGATAGATAAACACAGATGGAGAAAGGAGGAAGGATAATGTAAAGAGTTGGTGAACAAGACTATCGAGCTACAGATAATATTTACAATGAGCTGTACCGACTTACGAGGTGCTTCGAAAAACTGACCGACTGAACGAGATGCTGACGCTGAGCATAGTACCGAGTGGGCATGACATAGACAAAGCAGCTCAATAAAAACCTGCAAGAAAGTTGCAAAGCAAGATTGGAATAATGCACACTTCCTTGCTTGTTGTTGTATATGTCACACAAACTTTTATATAGTCTTTTATAGGTATCTCTAGTGTTCGGGATAACGTGGCAGCACTTCTGCGTCATCAGTATTTGACAAGTGTTCTTGCTCTAATCTTCCCATTCGCGCCTTCTCTTCTTCCGAAATTTCATGGTATGTCCAGGTACCACCCCCATAGCCAACTTCTTCTGGCACAGCAGGTCTATCTCGATCCATGAAACTATAGACTGTACGCGGTATCTTGGTGGGGAAAGTCGGGGGAGATGATCTTGCTTCTCGGTAGGGTTCGTACTGTTCTGGGTCGTCTACCTGATCCAGTCCGTGTGAACTAGTCAGGACGGAGTACTGAGTTTCCTCAGCTTCGACGCTGAAGGCGTCGTCAGTCCTTTGTCTTGTCTGTCGTTTGTATGATTGTCCTCTACCAATTTGCCATATATAATTCGTGACAATTAAAGCGCCAACTGTAATCGTTCAGTGCAATGAAAAGATGGAGCAAACATCTGGAATCTCACAGAGTTCAATAAGGAGAACCAGGAGCGCCAATACAATATAAGCTGTTCTCCAAAACAAGGACGTGTTTAAGCACTGTTGCTTCGCGACGTCATCACATAAATGTGAATTGTCTGGGTTGACTATTCGAACGACAACAAAGAACCATACTGTGACGCCAAGATGTAAGGGGAAATGCACATATGTGATGCTGGCATACATCCGCATGAGATTCAAGTTCCGTGCAATTACACCAATGAGACTGTTTGACAGGTAAGAGCATGAGTATGACAGGGGACGAGGAACGCACCCAAAAATTGATACGGCGAAGAGAAACATTTCCACCAAGCCACTGATTATGAACACAGCTTTAAACCTTGGACTCATGTTATGGTTTACTAGCGAAGACGTTTCTAAGTGAGGTTTTGGGCTGAAACTTTCCTACTAGGTACCCACCTGAAATTTGATACCACAAAGCGAGGGAAAGAAGAGCGGAAAATATTATCCCAAAGACGGTCATGACAGCTACACCAACTCGAGCAGGGATACAACAGGAGAACCTAGACTGTCCGAAAAGCAGCTCTTCGTAGCCAAACGACATTGTGTATCACTGAATACCACAATGAATAAACAGCACGATGGCTTATGAAGAAATCAAGTAGGCGTATGGGTATGGGCAATGGACACTTGTCACGATCATTCCAACATTCACTCCGATGATGCACCATACAGCAACTTCACCTTAGATGCCTGCACTCCATCAGGTAATTGTACAAAGTCCTGTTCTAGTTTCCAATAGGCTTTTCACTCCAACACTGAGTCCTATGCCTGGCTTAGGATGCATTAAGCAACGTCAAGGGTCCATCATCATCATCATTTGATGATCATAACGTTGGTGGGATCACTTTCCCCAATTTGACGACTGCATCCTCTAGCTACTATCGGAATTCCAACGACATGTGCACTGCTAATTTTCATCTTTCTTCATACCTGTTGGAAGCAATCTCCAAGTATATTAGACCTACCATGCTAAAAAAATCTTCACACACTACATCTGCCTTGTTGTCAGAGTAAATCCACATCTCAAACAGGGGATGAGTCATGATCTGGCGCATGGATGTGTTGCTGTACTCATATACCAGTGATCAGCAGAGAACTCACATGCTATTCAGCAGACTGAAACAACGATGTCAACCACATTGCGCTAGACTCGGAAAACGTGCAATGGATATAGATTCTTCTATATCTGAGTGATCTGCAAAAGCTATCTACTTCTCAATTCTTCATACCTTTTATTTCTGTTTGTTTATCTTACCTTGGTATCTGCCAAATTTATTCAGAGGAACTATAATGATAAGCATAGTAAACAAATTAGTAGAAGTTAAAACTTCATACCTAAAGCGTAGGCCAACAGTAATATGACATTTACAGCCCACCAGGGGTAGGGTATACCCTCAGGGTAAGAATGCATCAAAAAAAGGTCAATTAAGACAAGTAGTTAGATTTAGAACTTGAACTTACACAAATTTTTATTGGATACAAAATCCCTGATCAATTAATTGAACAAACACTTTATACTAAACAGACTGGCACCTGGCTCAGTCTAGGTAGACTCTTAGAACCTTTTTTTTGTAAATAATTGATCTTTTGATCTTGAGGTTATATCCAAACAACTGCTTGGCCTTTGTCAATCCCTGTACCTTGTACCCTTCTACTTGTTCTTAGAACATTATCTATGGACTCACTTCCCAAGGAAAAATTAGATGTCATGGATGTTGACGATAACAGTAGGGCAGCTTCCTCCAAATCTAAAAGCATCCGTGCCCGCGCCCAGTCGGTCCCATATAATCCAATCATACCAAATTATACTGTTGGCTACGTATACTCGTCGGAAATGACTATGCATCTCAAACTGGGTGATGACCCTCACCCAGAACAGCCCTTGCGAATAGTTCGGATTTGGAAAACACTCGTAGAAAAAGAATACACCAAGAAGATGCTCTGGCTACCGATTCGAACTGTCAGGAGAGAAGAAGTACTGTTAGTTCACACTGAAGACCATTGGGACAAGGTGCAAGCCATACAATGTAAGCTGCTTGTCCAAATCTTCTGATATTAAACCTGTGTTCCAACTGGAGTATCTTTTGATTAGACATGGAAGATCAACAAATTGTTGATTCTGAGGCCTACTATGAACAACTATCACTTTATGTTATGGCAGGAACCACGAGAGCTGCCCTGTTGGGCTGTGGTGGTGTCATTGAAGCGGCTCTGGCTGTTGCACGGGGTAAACTAAAGAAAACATTTGCTATTGTTCGACCTCCCGGACACCATGCGGAACCAGATGAGCACATGGGATTCTGCTTCTTCAATAATGTTGCTGTTGCTGCTCGTGTCGTCCAGCAGATGACACCCATTAAAAAAATCTTAATTTTGGATTGGTGAGCTTTGCATATGGATGTCCAGAAGAGATACACTCATCAAACTTTAGGGATGTACATCATGGTATGATGGGGATAGCTTTTGACCGATTCTATCTAATACATTATCAGGAAATGGTACACAAAGAGCGTTCAATGATGACCCTTCTGTCCTCTATATTTCCATCCACCGCTATGAACAAGGAAACTTCTACCCTACTGGTCCCTTTGGCAGTCTACAGTCATGTGGGGAAGACGAGGGATTAGGCTAGTAGGTTGGAAATGATGTATATGAACATTACTGAATATTTTTTTTCCTTTTTGCTGCAGTTCTGTTAACATCCCATGGCCATGCGCAGGAATGGGCGATGCGGACTATATCTATGCATTTCAGAAGATAGTCCTGCCAATCGCAATGGAATTTTCTCCTGAGTTGGTCATTAGTATGTTTTCTTGCTGATGCTGGGCGTATATCAGTGTCTGAAGCAAAATTCAGTTTCGGCTGGGTTCGATGCCGCAGCAGGCGACGAACTCGGAGAGTGCTTGGTCTCCCCTGCCGGGTATGCTCACATGACACACATGTTGGCCGGTTTGGCCAATGGTCGCATGGTAGTCGCTCTCGAGGTTAGTACCATACTTCTCAGAGCATGCGACAGTGATTCAATATTTCTTCCTAACAAAGGGTGGTTATAACCTGGATTCCATCGCAGTTTCAGCTTTAGCTGTTACCAGAATTTTATTAGGGGAGGCACCTGATCAGCTAGCTTCCTGTATGGTCTGTGAGGAGGCTACTGAGACAGTCTGGCAAGTGGCGAAGGAACAAAGTAAATACTGGAAGAGTGTGGAACCTCGTGCTTGTGAACCTCGAGAAGGTTTGTCATATCTCTTGTGTAGTGGAAGTCAACTTCTTGTTTCTCGCTTCAGAGTATGAAGATGCCGCCGTTTCATTACCTGGTAAGAGTTTTCCACTAATGGCGGTAATTTTGTTCGAAGATGCTTTAGATATCCTCAAATCACACCGCCAGCAACATATGTGTGCAAAGCTAGGATTGTTGCAAATCCCGCTGCCCAAAAAGGAATGGGAACAGCGATTACCTCACCAATTCTTGTGCAGGTACGATTTGTTTGAACTAACCTTGGTTTGTCCTCTTGCGGACTGAACTCGACTAGCAATGACTTGCTCACAAATGAAAGACTTGTTGTGTTCGTCCACGAATTGTGAGAAGTTTTATCCAGTTAATTCATGGGCGGTGATAATAATATTTCATCAAGTGGGAATCTTCGCTTCGAACTGGAATCTTCCGCCACCTGTGATCCCGATCTAGAACGATCTTACCTAGTAGGTGTTATTTAGCTTTGTATCTGCAAATGTTTGATTTTCTCAGATTGATTTTTCAACGAGTCTTGTCGAATGGGTCAAGGCCGATGGGTATTCTCTCGTAGATGCTAATTTATATCCCAAATCTTCATCTGTTGTCATGTCCACTGTGAGGCCCTTTTCCAAGCTTTTGAGGGAAGAAATTTCTGCTCACCTTCCGGTCTTCAGCGCACAAAAATTACAGAAGATAACATCCAAGATACCCTTATCTACATCTGGGACAACTATATTCAGTTTGTCAATCATCTTGAATTTTGACCTCCTTCTCATGCCTACCTGAAGGCTTTGTGGGGCGAAGGAAGTCGTCCTAATCGGTCACGGTCTTGGATGTCACTCTCTTGTTCGTTTGATGGAACGTCGGCGTGTGTATTTCTCGTTTTTTGGTGGTAGGAACTTGAAATTGAGTTTGTTTGATAGTTTACGGCATCTCGAAATGTGTAAAAGCTGTGATTCAAATTGTAGGACCGCAAAAATCACCTGGAGTTCCCATGTTATCCGACGAAACCCGCAACTGGTATCGGAAGGTATGTATTGAACTACATCAGAAGTGTAACTTGGTTCATCAGTCTATAGCATTCCTTCGTAATTGTCCCAACAACGCATCCCATTCTCAGTCCTGACACAAAAGCTAAAGATTTGCGAAAACATGGGACTATCATACCCATCGGTTCGTCTTCACCTGATGTTGACCTATGGATCTGTTGGCTCATCTTGTGTAGAGGAAACACGGCAAATGAAACTACTCATTACTGGCTTACCAGCAATCCAGGATATTGTCAAGACCGTAGTGACAGCTCCAGAACCTACCCCTGTGGCAGTGAGAGGTAAACCACCTGCTTCCAAAGTTACTGCGTAATTATGTTATATATTCGAATTCGTCACGCTTTCAAATCGCTTTCTGGGTTCAATTGTGTATTCTTAATCTTGGGGTATGTACGATGATATTTAGAGTAAATCAACAGTCTTCCTACTTGCGGATATGATGGCAACTGGCTTGCCTTCGAAACTCAAGAAATCACCATTCGCTACTGCAACAAGATCAGAGTTACTGTTCTTCACACCTAAAAGTTTACCCAGATTCGTGGAAGCTAAAGCAAGTGCCTGCTCGTAAGAAACATCACCTTGGCCTGCCTCCAGAGCAACCTAGAATTCTTTTCAGCTCATCATACCAACCTGAGATCTCAGGCCTCTCACCCAGCCAGCATCAAAGCGGATATTTCTCGCACTCCAAGACTCTTCAATACCAATTCCAACAGTCACATTGTGTCGAATGAGGGTACTCAGCGCATTTTCTTTGGTGAGAGGAGGACCAGGAAGAATCCTCTCTGATTTCCAGGTATAGGGGAAAGGTCGAATAGGACGCAGAATGACACCGATATCAGCTCGTCCAATCTCACTTGCGAGGATGTGAGCCTCTGATGCGCCTACAAAAGTAAACTGAAGCTGTTTTCCTCCATCGGATTGAATCTCCTGCTTGAGTTTTATCAAGGTTGCCATGATATCTGCACTATCAACGTTGATGACCAATGGTATTTCGCCCTAATTCATGAATTGGATTCGGTTGTCAGTCTTCACATAGACTTACCTTAGATACTAAATCAAATGCCTCACCGAGAGCGCCTCGGCCCTCACCATGAAGAAGACGACGAAGCAAGCCAATTTGAGTGCTTACGCTTGGTCTGTTGTAAGCACCGATATTGATATGAATAGCAGTCTCTTCTTGGATTAAAGCTCCTTCGGAAAGCTTGTGGAGCGCCCCGGTTGAGAAAGCGACTCCGAGCCCGGAAAAGAAGGCGGAAGAGATTGGGGAAGAGATGCCCATCGTTACACCAGCACGGTAAGCAAGTCTGAGTAGGCAGATTTGTCAAAAAGATAAACGCTCAAAGAATGACCCTCGTACTGAGCATCACGGGAGCTATATGAAAGTCCGTCGACAGCACGAATAAGACCGCCATCACCTCCGATGATTTCAGGTACATCACTTGTGAGAGGGTCAAGGACAGGACCATCCTCAGTAGTCGGTTCCTGTTGGATGTCCTGGAGACCCAAAGGACTACCAAAGCTTGTTAGGGCAGGCCTATCGGTGATGAGTTAAGGATTGTTAAGAATTGTTAAGAATTTATACTGTAAAGATCCGGATCTGCTTACGCAATGCTTCCGCCATGCAAATCAACAATTTTGAGGTTTTCAATTTTTGTCTCACTAGTCTTATCACAAACACCATTACCCAACACAACACAACGAACTTTGCCATCTTCGACCAAGACAATGCCTGACTTGCGCTCATCAGAGAAGATTCGGTCAATGCTACCGTCCTCTGTAGACATATGTACTTGGCCTACGTTGGTGAAGAGAACAGGCTGGGATTTGACTGACTGGGGAATGAGGGGTGGTAAACCATCATACTTGACGGCAAGTCGTGCTTCCTCATCAAAATTGGGTGTCTTGGGAGCCTGTTGAGCATGAACGGGCTTCGGGACAACATGTGGGTTCTCAAGCTGTGCGATACCGTCAATGAAGACTTGTCGAGGCGCTGCACCAAGCGCGAGGGGATGACTATCCCAAACAACAATATCTGGGACCAAAAGGTCAGTTGCGTGTGTCGAGAACCATGGTGAACGTGCAGCTGACCAGCGTCATGGCCAGTCTTGATGAATCCAATTCTGTGGTCCAGCCCCATAATCATGGCTGGGGTGGAGGTCACAGATTCCAAAGCCAGGTTAGAAGCCAAGCCATAAAAATGAGCTTGCTGGGCTTCAAAGATCAGGTGCCTCGAGTTGAGAACGGAGTGGTCACTCTGGATGCAACATTTGAAATGCGTCTATTGTACAAGGGGTCTATATCGTACCTTCATAGCAACATGGAATCTATGATCTGCCAGGATACGAGGCGCAAATTCAGAACCCCGATAGGCCTCACGTTTGTATCTGGCATTGGTAGCGAATAGTGCAATGCCCGGTGTCTTACCTACATCAAAATGGCTCAGTGGATTGACAAAATTTGATATTGGAGGTCGTACCATAAGCTTTCTTGAGTAGATCGGGTACCAGATAAGTTTCATGGGCATGATGGAAAGCAGCAATTGAGAATTTAAATTCATTGGTGAGCTAGATCAGTGGTTGGATAGTTCTCTTGGAAGATAAGGATCATGAGTACATACCCGAACCATAGCATCTAGGTCGACAGCCTCATAGCAGTGATTGTGAACCTGGCTCGTTGTTAAGCTGCTTTAATAGTATAGACATGTTCAAAGGCCAACCTTGACATGACCTCGTAGGACATCAACTAGCGCCTCCCATTGCAAACTTTCAGGGAATGAACTAAGGTCATTCCACTTTTCCATTAAGACTTTTTCACAATACGCGTCCTGTTCTTCTTTGACCATCCGTGCGTTATTGTATCTGTATATCGCAATCAGGCGCTTGAATAATCAGACCAAGATGCTGCTTACGCTTCTCTGAAGGCCCAGTTCGTGTCCATACGAGTCCCAGAGTAAACACCGCCTAAAGGTGAGAGTAAGCGCACGCCACTGCAGCACAAAACATGCTTACTTGGGTTTTCACCTGATAGTCAGGACACAAGATAAACAGAAAAAACTTCCTGATGCTGAATCCACGTACCACAGGCATGTCTATAAACAATGAGACATCTTCCCGGAGCATTACCATGGAAGAACTCACTTCATTTGACGCCACCGAGGAGGTAAGGATGGGTCGACTCGAGTTCCATTGATGGTGAATGGAGGTTCAAGCAACATGGAGCTTGTGGAGCGTTCCTGAGTGGGCCTCAGTTTGATTGGGAACGCCTGACCACCTGGAAAAGCTTAACGAAAGCCATGGATGTTCTGAAAGGAATTCTTACCAATGGCATCTGCAGATCCGGGTAGTATATTTGCCGTAGTAAGCCCACCAGAAATTGATAGTTGGTAAGAATCGTCATGAGTGTTCAAACCATCCACACTGCGAAGCCAGGGAAGGGCAAGGCCTTTCAGGGAATTAGTGTCATCAGCACCCTGAAGTCCAGGTGCACTTCCAACTCCAATATGAGAATGGATATCGACTATCCTGGAGAAAAGACATCACGTTCTGAAGTCCTCAAAATATTCAAGTGTCAGCAGCTCACCCAGGCGTCACCCATGCTCCATTTACATCAAAAGTAACAAGACCGGAGAAGCTGTTAAGATAAGTCAAGTCAAGGTTTCCGATAGCCTGGATAATGCCACGGTCGACAAGAACATCTCCTCTAACAACTTCGAAGCCAGAGACACCTCCAGTCCAGATAGTCGCATTTCTGATCAGAGTGGGGGGCGTTCCGGCCTCATAACGGTCTGAAATTGTGCGATCATGGAAGTCATTGGGAGGGCCAGCAGGCATCCTCAGCTGTCTGCATCGAGCCCGCAATTCTGGCGCGTTCTGAGGCACGGACTGGAGGCGCACAAAGTCACGGGTGGTGGTGACGAAGAGGTACGAGATGACAAGACATGACGACCACAGGAGTATGGACACCATGGAATAGAGTTTCCTAAATTTTTTGGATCCATGGTTATATGTACTGGTAGCAGGGCAAGGAATCTTGTCCATTATACCGGTCCTGGTGTAGGGTGAAGGACCGTAGGCGCTTAACTTCTCACAGCTACAAATTTGGGTCATTATGCCACCGGCCCCTCCCGTCGTTGTCCCGAATTCCGGCAACAATATCATTGTAAACCCTTGTCAAGTATGTCCAAATCCTTCAAACTGGGGCGAGTTGCTCAATGCTCTGGTTTTAGAGAGGAAACCCAGTCCTGGAATGCATCCGAAACGTCGGGAAAGAATTCGGGGACATTGTGGCAGACTATCAGGTTGGGAGTACGACAGGAGTCTTGTTTCTGAGGTAAATGGACCTGCATACAGGTGTTGGCGCTTTCTCATTCATCCAGCCTGCGATATCACCGTCTCCATCCTGAATATATCCTCTCACGCATTGAGAAGCTTGGCCGTTCATATGACCGCCGTTTCCTGCTGATACTCTGTGACATCGTATGTCTGTCATCTTTTTTTTTTTTTCAACTCCTTACCAATTTCATGGCTAGACTCAACATCATGAACCTATGCGAGAGCTCACAAAGGTTTTCCATCCCTTGGTGTCGTTTTGAGATCGTGTATTGACCTGGATTCAGTCATGTCTGATCAATAACATCACTATCATCACTGCCTTTTCGTGCGTCTACAGCAAACTTCAACTCAAAGTATTTCCAACTTCGCTGCTTACAGGAATGACGAAGCCGGCCACTACCTCACCATGTACAAGCAATACGAGTTCAAACCTCCAGACATGATCAAAGAACGCATAGACAAAGACTATAGCTCAATTCTCCACAGCACCTTGACTAGCATACCCAAAGTCAATAAAACTGACGTGGAAACGCTACGTTCAACCTTTGGTGTGCGTATTTCTGAATCATATTCGTTCCTCCTCGTGCTTATCAAGTTCAGAACTTTGCCAACATATCCAAAGTCACATCTGATCAACTCCGCAACCTCCCCGGTTTCGGCCAGGTCAAGGTCAGGAACATTGAAAATGCCTTCAAAAAACCATTCCGCAACGATGCCACAGCCAAACTCACAGACTTTCCGCATCCCGAGTCATCTCAGCAGGACCAGATACAAACACAGGAACAGTATCTTGTCGATAGTCAAAATAATCGTCAAGTGCATTTGCAAACCGCCAGCTCGTCCAAACAACCTCGTGAACCAAGTCCGACTTGGGACATTGAACTCGACCTGAATGACGAAGAGATTTTCGAAGTAATGAACACTTGACCATTGGGTGACATTCCCTAGCAATCTAGGGATGTAGTTCTATGTGGGACAAACGTATAATCCTAGATGTGCTGACCCCCCTGGAGCTCGGGTGTAGTCAGTAGTGTACCGCTATGTATCTCACCCACCGCGTCTTAGCACCTGCTTGCTTGTTGCGGTATACAAATACAGAATTCTCTTTCTCTCTCTCTCTCCTAGATGTGACATCACTATGTCACATGCACACGAGATGCATGTTTCGCGCCGCAATGTGACGTAACGCGACATGTTGAAAGTTTTTTTCTTATTTGTCGATATGTTGTATGATGAGATACTTCACTGTCGACTTCATTCTCTCATTTATAGGAGCTATTGAAAGACATTATTCAGACTCCCACTGTCTTTGACTTGCATTATCGGAATATTTCAGTAACTCATGATAGAAAAGAGAATTGTGAGTAAAATCAAGATTATAAGCCTATATCTGTCTCCATTCATCAAGCAACCTTCTGGATATACTATGTAACCTTGATCTGTCTATGCACAAAAGGAGAACATCTGGCGAAGTCTGGCACAGGCCTGGAGGCCTTGGCAGATCACAACATCTAGGGAAGACCCCCAAATTCGAAATCCAGGCGCAGCATCTCGGCATGGAGCATTTTGGGGATACTGTGTACACAAATTTCCCTAGACTGTCTACAGGAAGCCATCCATTGAAACAAGACTGGTGAACTATAGCTTTTGGACTTTTAAGGGCTTTCCATAGTATAATTAAAAAGCTTTATTCTGCTCTAGCCAAATTAGAATATAATCATAATATACGTTCGGACTTACATACAGTAAATGGAAGACGAAGTAAGTCAATGCGGGAGGACAGATGAGGGTCTGATCAAATGCAATTACCAAAGGATAAAATATCAAAGTATGTCCCTGATACACTATACTACAGCAATAACGAAAGCAAAGGAACGGTGGAAATAGGTGATCACTTTCGGCTCATGTAATTCTGGATTTTACCAAAGTCTTTCTTTCGATACTGGACAATGGCTCTATATTGATAGAGGATTCGATAGATCGTATGATTTAAAATAGTCTTCGTCTTCGAGCGATCCAGGTGTACAGCACGATTATCCTCTAATTTTAAAACTAAGACGAGTTGAAATGAAGGGTTGAGGAAAACTCACGGATCCGATCATGCATCCTCTTCAGTCTTCGGTATAAAGTCTCGAAGATGGACTCTTCTTCTTTGAAAGGAGTCTGGGACAAATTTCCAGTGCATTTCTTGGTCACTTCTTCTATTTCCATATAGGAAGCGATATCAGTTATAGCGATCGCAAGTAGCCTCGTCCAACAGGCCATATCCGTGTAATCAGCTGCCTCGTGGTATTCAAATTTGCCCAGTGACTGGGTAGCACCAGATGATGATACATCCAATACATCCAACAGTTCTGATATCGGAGGAAGCGCAGAATACTGGGACTGCATGAAATAAGAACTGAGACAGAAGCACATAGTCAAGGGCGCACTGGGAGAAGTGTAGATTTATCCGTAAGCATAGCATGTGCCACAGAGCGAGCGATACGGGCCGCACGACCAGCACCATTAGATATGAGGTTGACAACATGCAACTTGGTTTGAACATTATAGGTTTGAACCAAATGTAGCACTTTGTTAACAATAGTACACTCCTGAGGTAGGGTGAACATGATGTCAAAATCATGCATTGGATGGAGCATACCACATCAGTCTCAACAACATTCTCTTGCCCTAAGGATTGACAAACTACGTGGATGGAGTGAGATACCTGCAGCCTCATCTCCTGGGACACAGATGGCTCCGTGCCAACGAGCAGAAGAACGGTGATGAGATCAGGAATCTCTTCCCAAGGAAGATGACTAGATCTGGGTCGTAGATTCAAGGCTACTCAAGTAGGGACATTTGACGAAACTCACTTTGCCACATTGGTGACGCAGAGTACAATGCGCTGAATTGCCTCAAAACGGCTGGGGTCAGAAGCATTTCTGCACTGAGCATTGTGGCCAGTCCACCCTAGTGTTTCCAGAACTGACTGTCGTGCACCAAACACAGCCAGGACAGACAGGACGCGGTCAATCAGAGGCACAGATGATGTGACTGAATCATTGGACAGAATAGGTGGTAAAAGTTGCAGTGCAAAGAAATGAAGATTATCTTGTCGGAATGAAAGACCTATGCCAGTTAGTACCCAGCCTATTTTGTAATTTCAGGATATCATACCCAAGGTAATCAAGTAGTCAATGACCTTGTTCCCTCCTTCGCGGTAATCAGCCATTTCTAGTACACCACTTTGCATGAACAGGCATAGCAGATGACAGTCACCATGAGCAATTGTCTCAACAAAGGTCTGTAAAGTTGGATCTGAGCCTTCATATTCTATAGAAGAGAGAGCTCCCTCAAGATCATCCATAGTACCCTGCTCCTGAGGATCCCACAGTGCCACGCCAACGGTTTCTTGTCGACGAGCACGTTCTTCCTCATCCTCGATGAACTTGTCGCCTTCAAGGATATCCATGACTTCACGCTTGCGGTCATCGTCGAGGAAAGGGTCTTTATCGTCCGCTCCGAAGATCGGGCCACTGAAGCTGGTGTTGGTAAGGACATCGTCCTTATCATAGTCGTCTAGATGGATGTCTGCCAGTTCACGAAGGCGTGCCTCACGATCCACAGATGTCATAGGATTCCTGGCATCCACAGTACGCTTCTCCCGAAGAAACGCATCTAGAGGATTATTACAAGATTTCTGCCTTGCTGGTAGGGAAGGTGAAGCATCTCGTCTAGAAGAAATTTTGGACTCAAATCGTGCCTTTGAAGGAGCATGTTCTCGCAAATTGTATCTCGCAGGTTTCACAGGACTTTTTGCCTTAATAGGACTGGGGTGATCTTCTCAGTCACAGCCAACAAATAAAAATTCATAAACGCACCTTGAGCTTCTCATGCCGGTACGGTATCCCAACACAGCCAGAGAACCGTACCCATCATCTTCTTCGTCACTACTGTCAATCATTGAAAGCTCAGAGGCTAGGGAAGATGGCACTTGTGACCGAGAACGCGCAAATGCACGAGCCCGTATCTCTGCAATAATTTGATCTGTCTTTGCCTTTTCATCCAACAATTTGACAGGCGACAATTGGAACGCTCCCTCAGAGCTGCCCAAAGAGGGAGGAGTGGGAATGAACACGTCTGTGACCGCGGCAGCGCTACGATACGAAGGCGTCCCGCTGGAAGCAGAATCGATTCCGATAATCCAGTCGGCATCAATATGAGGCTCAACAATTGACTGAGGTTGCGCTCCAACCTCGACAGGACAACTTGTACTAACCAGTGGAGATGGAGATAGTGTCTCTTGTCTCCAATGATTAATGGCCTCCTTTACGGAGGATATATCTTTGGGCGCCACGTGAGTCGAGTCTAACTCTTGTTCATCAGACACGCTACTGGGTACGAATAATATCTCTGACCCCCGATCTAGCGATACTGTCTTCCTCATATCGGGAGTGGGTAGTTGGCAGGAAGGAGAACGATCTGCTAGTGGGAGAACGACCGCAGGAATATAGGGACCTGAGTTTCCATCAACGTCCATGGCATCTTCTGTACTAGTTGACTCGCAGAGAATATTTCTTCGTTTAGCTTGGTTTGCAGACTGGGAAGCATCGATGCTTTGAGAGCGCGACCGTTTGGTCGACGGCTGCATGAGAGAGGTGATTTGTGGTACAGCTTTAACAGGGATAGGAAAATTGATAGAGGCAGAAGACACGCCACTGCTTGAGGAACTTCCACCGTCTATTTGCAACTTCGTATGTGTATTGTAGACATGCAGCGCGGCGTTTTCCTTCGTGGCACTGTGCTTCGTGTTCTTGTTGCGAGTACCACTTGAACTGCTACCTTGAGATACAGATTTACAAGAGAAAAAATCCGTAATCTGCTTGATCCTCACGTCGGAGGTATTCTGGGATGAGTTCCGGGCCTTTGGCATGCCTCGATGCACGAAAAAGGGATAATTTAACGCGCTACTTAAACAACCATCATTTCATTGTCTCACGTGTATGATCTATTGAGAAGGCTATCATAATGCTCTCGGCGACAGGATACTATATCAATTTCTAATGCAGAACATTCAAAGAAGAGCCATACTCAAGACAGCATGCCACCTAATCAATCTAAACTAAATCGAAACCCAGAAGAACGATTAAATAAACAGGAAAACAATATAGTAAGCCATGTGCCCATGAAGATTTAGACAAGAGAGCATAGTTTTTAACTCTCGCGGAAAATATTTACCAGCTCAGATGCAGGTGAAATAACTGCAACAACCTCCGAGCCAAAATCGAGCAAATCACCCCCTCTCGTAGCCACTAGATCCATCCTTTCTGGACTGCGATTTACTCCTAGCAACTTGTCTACATTCACACTGCCCAATTCAAAAGCCTTTTCTTTCGAAATTTCTCCACCTGCTTCAATAGCAGCCTTGAAAAAACAAACCGTCAATCCTGAATTCAACTCTTCTGTAAAGCACATACCCAAGCAAGTTCAAAGGGCAAATTACGCGCTGACCAGGATTTGTCTGAACCAATGCCAACAACAACGCCATACTTGAGCAGAATAGACAGTGCCGTGTCTTTGGTAATTGGCGGACCGGGAATTCTGGAGCAGTCAATCAAGAAGACGATGTTTCCCAACAGAATTGCCACATACATTCGTCTCTTTTCCCAGCTCGTTGGAAATGGTCTTGCAGGTGTTAGAATGACACCAACACTGGCCTCCGCCAATTCCTTCGCAAGAAAATGAGCCTCCGTTGCACCAGTGATAGTCATCCTAAGACGGTTTCCTGTCTTGAGCTCGAATTCGGCTTTCAGGATGAGTAGCGTTGCAATGATATCAGCATTATGGGCTTCAATAATCAAAGGTATAGAACCCTGTCATTGAGTGAGTTGGGAAATGATACGTGTAACTGGGATTTAGTCAACCTCTTTCACTCTTTGGAAATGAGCTCCGATTGCTCCAGAGGGTGGTCCAAGAAGCAGGCGGCGAAGACTGGCAACCTGAGAACTCACACTTGGTCTTTCAAAATGCCCGACTGAGACATGAAGGCCAGTGATATCTTGGATAACGGCATTTTTTTCTATCTTGTTGGATGCACTCAAAGAGAAAGCAACACCAAGACCCCCAGAAAATGCTTTATGAGCGGGTGCAGTTACCGCAGTTGTCACCTATGCTTGATAAGTATTATCCCAAGTGACAAGGAACAGCCTTACTCCGAAGCGGTAAGCAAGGCTAACGAAAATTCCAGTGCACTGATAACGGGAAGAAATACGGGACTCACAGTGCACTTCGTGTACCGAACTGCAAGCCATCTTCTGCGTGCAAAAGCAAAAAATCACCTCCTAAAATTTCAGGTATAGGCTTGAGGAGCGACTCGGGAACGAAGCCGTCTGTAGTTGATGACTCGGACTGAATCTCTTCTAGACCGAGTGGGGAACCGAATGATACAAGCCCAGGCGAGACCGAACCACCCTCGAGGTTCATCAATGTAACATCAGAATCAACTAACAGTGAATCAGTAAGACATTCAGTCTCTCGGCCACCAAGGCAAGTGATCGACCCATTTTGAACAACAACAACTCCGAGTTCTGCATCATTTTGAGCTGTATATTCTGGCTGGATCTTATACCCATCAGGTCGATAAACGCTCTTGACTCCTGCAAAAACCACAGTTCCCCGAGTTTTTGTGACTGGCTGCAAGGGCGGAAGCCCTTCGTGTTTGAGTGCCTCGTCGGCCTCCTTATCAAAGTTGGGGACCCTTGGTGTTTGCTGATAATTATCGGGTTTCTTAGTCTTGATAAAGCCAGGAAGTTGTGGAATCCCATCGACGAAGACTTGAATGGGTGTTGCACCTAAAGCAAGAGGGTGACTGTCCCAAACCACAACATCTGGCGAATATGAGCAATTTCTCTCAAAGCGCCTGTTCCCTTACCAGCGTCCCAACCTTGAGGGTTTTGAGCAGATTTCCAAACTCTGAATGGTAATGGTCATACCTTCCCATATGTAACCCAATCTGTGACCCAAACCTAGCGTCTCTGCCGCATTGCTTGTCATGGAGGCAATTGCTAGGTTATCTGGAAGTCCATAGAAGTACGCTTGCTGTGCTTCATACATGAGGTATCGTGAATTGATTGCAGTTGGATGATCACTCTTCTCAAAACATCAATCTTAACCTTTTCAATCTACACTTTCCACTAACTTTCATCAGAACCATGATCCCATTACGTGCCAGAATTTTGGGAGCGAATTCTGAGGAGCGATAAGCCTCTCGCTTATATCGCGCAGCCGTTGCAAACAACGCAATAGCTGGCGTCTTCCCTATTGAGTTGTCAGCTAACTAATCGGATTACCACCGGGCAAGTCTCGTTACCGTATGCACGTTTGAGGACATCAGGAACAAAGTAAGCTTCACTCGCATGGTGAAAAACAGCAACGGGAAATTTGAACTCGTTTGTGATCTTGAAAACAGTCAACAGATCATTATTTCATAGTTTGGTACCTTACTCACACGAACAAAATCATCTAGATCCACAGATTCATAGCAGTGCGTATTGACCTGGTTTGCAGATGAATGAAGTATATCCAAAAATTGACTTAATTACCTTTGCGCGCCCCCTCAAAACGTCGACGAGTGCCTCCCACTTGAGCTCCTCAGGAAAACGCGAAGAAGCGAGTTGCCAATTACCGTTCAATACATTGTTACAGAACCTGTCCTGTTCCTCTTTGATATTGCGAGCCTGTGCATACCTGCTGAAGAGATTATCCCCTGTTCCGACAACCAAACTGCGAACTCACGCTTCTCTGAGAGCCCAGATAGTGTCCATGCGTGTTCCTTGATATGCCTTACCTGGAAAAAATGTCATTATTGACTTAAGTATCATGAATATCGATGGTCAAATGCGTTCACATACTGGGATTCTCTCCTGGAAAAGGCATGTAAAAATCAGAAGATACACAATAACCATTCGTCGGCATACATACCCAAAGCATGCCTGACCATTTCAGCGTCGAAGCAAGTAACACGAGAGATGACACTCACTCGATGTATCGCCAGCGAAATGGTGAATGAGGATCAGGATGTGTGCTATTTATTTGATACGGAGGCTCGACTAGCATAGATGACGGAGACTTTTCTGATGTCTCTCGTAATTTAATTACAAATGCTTGTCCTCCTGGATACGACCTCAGGATGCTTTCTGTATCAAACAACTGGATACACACCTATAGCATCGGCAGAACCAGGCAAGATGAGCGAAGTTGTGACACCCCCCGCTAATACCAAGGGGTAGGTCTCATCATGAGTGTTCAGCCCATCCAAAGTCCGTAACCAAGGTTGAACAATACCATGCAAAGAAGTTGCGTCATCTGAGCCCTTGAGATTCGGGAGAGAAATGTCTCCGATATGCGAGTGAATGTCGACTAGGCCAGGTGTAACCCACGCACCCTTCACATCTATGACTTGCAGATCACTCCTCGAGCTCATCCAGCCTAGCTTTCCAATGCGCTTGATGATTCCTTTATCCATCAGAATATCTCCGTAAATGACCTGTGTTCCGTTGTTCCTTCCTGTCCATATTCTCCCTCCTTTGATGAGCACTGGCCGGGTACCCGACTCGTATCGATCTGAGTGAGGGCGTCCCAAGAAATCTACTGGTGGACCCGGTTCCTGCTGCAAGGATAGACATTTATCTATGACAGCTTGAACATGAGGAGGTGCCTGAGAATAACTCTTCCCGAAAAACAAAAATGGCAAAAGTCTGCTCAAGACTGGGTACAAACAAACCAAGAGCGGTAGGAATAGAAGAAAGCGTTTGGAGAATATCATGGATAGAACTGGAGAGTAGCATGCATTGCTGCGTACTATCATGGGGGAATAAATTAAAACAATGCTGATGCAACGTTGCACCAGGCTGAGAAGAGAGGCCGCCTGCTGAGCACATAATAAAGTTTGTGTACAGATATTTGATTGGACCAATACTTTGCTTTGTCTTCTTCGGTCTGCAAATAAGCTCCTAACGCCGTCCAAAATGGCCCCAAGAAGAGAAATGAATCTAGTCATCGATGCTGCTGACTCGGACTCGGATATTTCACTTCCGGATGATGATTATGACGACTCTCGGGACAAAAGTAAGGGTAAGGGCAAAGGCCGGGCAGACAAGAAGAAAGCAGACAAGGGCAAAGGAAAAGCAAAGGATACAGTGAGGCGCACAGGAGAACCTGCTCAAAACTATGGCTCAATTTTTCTCAGCAAGCGTATACCTGGGAAGCTTCCTATACGCGCTCATGGGAGACTGTGCAGGAGGATGAGGCCGGTAGTCTCCAAACGTCCGTTGAGGAGCTTATGGCCAGAGGTCGTCGGAAAAGGTATCTTCGCCCCAATATAATCTCTAGATTTCTTACATGCATGCATAGACTCCTTGCTCCTGCGGCAGCTGTTCGAAGAGCTATAATCCGTCATGTTATTTTGCTCATAGACCTTTCAGCTGCCATGATGGACCGTGACATGCGACCAACGCGCTTTGATCTCACACTTCAATATGCTCGCGAATTTATCCTGGAGTGGTTCGACCAAAATCCGCTTGGACAGATTGGTATAATTGGGATGCGAGCAGGACTAGGTGAACATATTGGGGATCTTGCAGGTGAGGTACAGCTCTCAGGTTGTTGGATGCCTGTACTCACTTTATTAAGGCAACCCACAAGAGGTACTAGGATATATAAAGGAGCGACACAAGCTGGAACCTACAGGGGAACCAAGTTTACAAAATGCTATAGAAATGGCCAAAGCAGGCATGAGGTGAGACTTCAACCCCGAGGGAGTTTGCATTATTCAAAATCCTAGCCATCTCCCAACTCATTCTTCACGTGAAATTATTGTCATATTTGGCTCTCTGACGACTTGCGATCCTGGTAACATCCACGAAACACTCGAAACATGTGTCAAAAACAAAATCCGTATTTCTGTAGTCGCACTGACGGCAGAAATGAAGATCTGCCGTGAGTTGTGCGACAAAACAGGCGGTATGAGGTTTTTGTTTAACCCATTCCACGAACTTAGTAAAGCATCCCCAAGGTCAGGCCAATTCGGTGTCGCAATGAATGAAGGGCATTTCAAAGACCTTCTCTTCGAACTAGTCCCGCCACCCGCTCAAAAGGTATTGGCGCGTGTGGCAGGCGGAGCTGCGACCAATCTTTCTGCCGACTTGATGATGATGGGCTTTCCAACAAGACTCCCAGAAACATCCGCGCCAACTCTATGCGTATGTCATGCAGAGCTCAAAAGCCAGGGGTTCTTGTGCCCTCGTTGCCTCGCGAAAGTCTGTGATGTACCAACAGACTGTGATATTTGCGGCCTTATGATTGTGAGCTCGCCCCATTTGGCAAGAAGTTATCACCACCTTTTCCCTGTAAACCCCTACAAAGCTGTGTACGTTTGATAACTTCTTTCCGTAATGAAGTTGGTATACGTTCTCAATGATATAGGCCGGACCTGAACAATCTACCCTGGCCCTCGGACACGTGCCATGGTTGTGCAAAACCACTGGCGGTTACAGCGTCCAATACAGTTGGGGAAGGGATGAGTGCAGTGGGTCGATATAGATGTCCTGGTTGCCAACATGACTTCTGTTCGGACTGCGATGTCTTCGTTCATGAAGTCATACATTGCTGTCCGGGATGTGGTAATTAACTTTCTGCATTAGCAAATCTCTATAATCATGCCCTGTGGTCGTATTGGCAAATACATTTCACCCCCATTTGCCAAGGTCTATTGATACATAGTTCCAGAGCAATCCTCACATTAACCCTGCAAAACAGCTTCTCCGTTTCAAAGGACCGTGAATTTGCTGGTGGTCTCAAAAATGTAAACTTGCCATGCTAGCGATTCCAAGGCCTATTCCAATTGCAGGAATAAGCTTAGCCTAGCACTGGAATGTTGCTGCAAATCCAAAGGCTAATCGACCACGGAGATCTCTTCCGTTTGCAGCATAGAAACACAGAAAAGGAGAAATATCAATCCAGGAGGAGCATAAGCCTGCATTCACCCCGACAGCGAGGCAGTCCACGATCCGAAAGTGTCGGTGAGATGGGGAAGATGAGGACAAAGTTTGGTCTTGCCGGGAATATCTAATTTGATCAAGAGTATGACATAATGAGGCCATACTCCCGACAGCTATAGCTCCTAATTGCTCTCCATCTTTTTCCTCCGCCCCTGTGTTCTGCATGGGAAATTCCACTGCCGCAGAAATTCTTCCGGACGAAATCCCAGTCGATGCACGCACCGCTAGTCCAGTTGTCGCATTCATCATCGGTCTCGCCATCATCTTACTTGCTTCGATACTGAACGCTGCCGGCCTCAACCTGACAAAACTTGATCATGCATGTATCTATTACCTTGTTTTGCTTCAATGCTCACGTATCTTTCGCAGGTTCGGACAAGTACAATACCAAAAGCTGAACGTCGTAGAGACTGGCTACGACCACTCTGGCTTCTCGGAATGTTGCTATACATGTATGTTCAGCGTATCGTAGTGTGTTCTCTGCATTTTGTAACTCACATTATGAGCCAGACTCTCACAACTAATCGGAAGCACCCTTGCGTTAGAGTATATGCGAGCAGGTATGCATCTCAAACTTCATGCCATGACGAATACATGATCTTTGGGCCTCAAATAGAATACGTCGCACCGTTGGGCTCCAGCTCGCTAATCTTCAATTTCCTCTTCGCTCGCTTCCTTGTGGGGACACCTGTGACTAGCAACGATATTTATGTGAGCTCACTACCTGCATCTGCCGGATTTCTGCTCAAAGTCCTTATTAGGGAACCATCGTCGTTATTCTTGGTGTCATTGGGATAGTTGCCTTTGGATCTATCAACAGTGGCTTGGCTGCAGAAACCGATGTCGTGCATATGACTTACCTGTGGCAACGAAGTGGTTGGCTTGGTTATTTCTTCGTGATGAGTTTTGCCCTAGGACTTCTTCTCATATTCACAAGTTGCCTCGACGCAATCCTCGTAGCTCGGGCTGATATCCAGGCTTTACCATTCTCTGGTATCAATTCCCGTCAAAATACCGTAGAAAGTGGTGATTGGCTCAAGAAGTTAGGGAAGGTTGGACAGGGCTTGCTATGGTTGCGAATTACATGGGACAATCTCATTGGGAAGGTTATGGAATTCCTTGAAACATGGACTGCACCCAAGGATGACAAACAAGTCGCTTGGACTTTGGGTATTGGTTGGGCCTGCTGTGGAGGAGGGCTCGCAGGCGGTACTCTGGTCTTCGCAAAGGCCATGTGCGTCGCCCACCTTACTCCTTTTATTCCCCTAATGTGCAGTGTAGTGTGAAACTCCTCACAGGATCGTTGTCGCATCAGAATCCTGGCAATCAATTTGGACATGCTGCTCCTATTTTTACAGTTATTCTACTCGCCATAACGGCTATCTTGCAAATAATCTGTCTGAATAAAGGTCTCAAAGTCTACGATTCAACCTTGGTTGTGCCCGTGTTTTATGGCGTGTATACAGCTACTGGGTGAGTGATCCACAAAGAAAGTATTTTGGTTCGCCAAAGTTACACCTTGTTCTTCCATGCAGCTTTTTAAATGCTCTTGTAAGTCTTCATCCTTCTAATCTCCTTCTGAAGCTGATATTCCTTGAAGATATTCAATGACGAAGTTGACGCATATCAATCATGGACTCTCTTTCTAATTTGTGTTTCCATTCTGGTGCTTATCTGTGGGGTCGTATTGCTCACGCATAAAAAACCTGAATCTACAACTGGCAAGAAAAAATCATCAGCAAGGCTACCCAGACGCAAAACAAAGACTAGCGGCAGTAAAGCGAAGCATGCTGAAGCTGCAGGTGAGGAAGAGGAGCAAGAAGGCGAGACTCAGGTTCTTTGGGCTCTAGGCGAAGCCAGCGATGATGATATAGAAGGCGGAGACGACGATGTGGATCATCACCAGCACCTATCTCATCAGCAAGAGCAACTGGAACACAGAGGCACAACTGCTAAACAAACTGATGAGGAGAACCGACAAAGTGAAGGTGCTGACTTCGTGAGTTCGGCTCGGCGATCCATGGACCCACTTAGGGTCAACCAAGAAGTAGAGCTGGAACGTCTGTGATAGAGGTTGGGAGGCAGATCTGAATACATCTCATCAACGTCAACTAATTAGCATGACTTCATGTCCTATAATGATATCAATGGATTAATTATTCTCCGTACTCAGGCTAAAAATGTCTAATTGTCCAATAATCTCGTTCGCCTAGATTCCCAGCATTACCAATCAAACGATGATAATCCAATTTATGTTGGCAAGAGGTACTGTTTTTGACCTCTGTTGCAGAGGTATATCTCCGAATTTGAACGGAAAATAGTCCATTTAATGTTCGCTATAACTTGTTCGCACAAGACTGTCCTGAGGAACCGGCATACCTCGTACCTGTTTATAACATTGACTCAATACTTATTGAGCCTCTTCGCATAACTCAATCCTCTCTTGTGATATTTGGTGACCCTTTCCCCTTTGTTGCTCATCTCTCGTGATCACTTGGGTTCGTTCAAAACTCCATCCATTCCGTGGTGTGGAGATTCCCGTATCGACCAGCACAATGGTAAGTCAAAGACATGGCAGCAATACTCTCACAACTGAAAGATCCTGAGATGTCAATGGCTGAAGCTGGTATGATTGAATTGGTGTACGCGAGATCCGAGTTTATACGCAAATATACGGCCGACTGTAGACGCAGACAGAGCCCCGAGATGAACCTTAGCAAACGGTTGGCCAAGAACAAGTCGTTCATCTCCCTCGCAATTGAATAGTCCGATGCAAAAATTGACACATATCATCAAGCTCTTCAAGGTATTCACTGGGGTCAGATGAGAGGGGTGTGTAGTTGAAGGTAAGGATTAGACGCGAGCCAACCCTGTATATCATTGTTTGTCTCTTTCAACCTTCCTAGCGACAGGAACTCACCTTAGGAAGACATACTCAAGCACAGAATCTCATGGACGATCCTCAGAAACCCGTCCTTATTCGCCTAGATTCAGGAATGAAGCTTTCCCTGGAACTAATTCAAGCAGTGAACCGGACATATCTATTGCACCTCCTCACTCTGGACCCTGACAAAGTTTTACCCCCTGGGAAATCCCTGATTGCCGTCATCACCCAGGAAAAGCTTGGTCAATCTGAAGATAGCGAGAAGACCGAGGCCACATCTCTTCGGAAACAAGTCAAAAAGGTGGTGCAAAGGGCCTTCTGGGACGTGGTAAGACTTTTCTCCAGCAAATGCGCCGACATTTTGCTGAATTTATGTTTCTAGACTACTGAAAAGCTTGGTTCGCCTAGTCCATCGGAACAAAATGTCTGCCTTCACCGACTTCTTGCCGACCTCCATCAAGCCGTTTCTCCTTTATTATCCTCTCAAGACCCTCTTCTTTACAGTCTCTCCCTCCCACCCCCTCCTTCTACTGCTCCCTTATATAGCTTTGTCTATACCATGAAGGATGTATTGGTCGCCCTTCGCAAGCGTTGCGCCCCTTTCCGAGATGGGGAAATTGATCGGCAACTAGAAAAGCTCGAAACTCTCCCACCGAGGCTCTCTCATGTTGGTGGGAGAGTTTCGGCAATTGCCACTCTTATCACCCATTCTCTCGAAGCTCTGATGACTATTATTGATTACATGAAATCCGATCTCCATGACTTCGTATTGGGGTCTATGAATGAAGAGCAATTAGGAGTTCTGGTGATGCGAGAAGCCAAGTTACGTGAACGAGCTGTTGTAATTGAACTTTGGTTCCCTTCAAACCAACTTGAAGACAGCAGGAGAGGAATGGATACTATTCAGGATGCCTGGCGTTCCTGGTGCAAAAAAGCTGGAGGGGACGTTCCTGAGGAACACAGATGGAAATCGAGGCTGCTTCAAGCTCTCTTTGCAGTCCATCCTGTATCTTGCACGCCCCCCCTTCAAGTCATGCACAATGGTGATGATACGACTTTAATTGCAAAGAATGAGTTACCTCCGCAGTTGTTTTTTTCTTCTGCTTCGCTATATAGACTGCAAGACTATCTACAAGCCGTGATTATCGCTGCGACTCTACGTTCACTCATCCGATTACTTTTACCCGCACCATCTTCTTCCACGCAGGCTTCTGTTCATGACTTTATGCAGCGTGTCTGGGCTTTATTAGAAGCCGAGTTTGTACCAGTTCCCCGAGCCGCCGATGATAATCCCCTGAAACTAATCAACCTAGAAGACGAACTCGTCCGTACTAGCAAGCTCGTAGTGGGGACATTGGATTCTACAGAAGAACAGAGATTACGTCGAACTGTTAGGAGAACTTTAAAACCAAGCGATCCTGTATTTTCCCTATTGCAGAAGCGGTTGATGGATGCTCTGCTGAATCTTGTGGTAGAGTCGCCCTCAAAGAGAGCAGCAGAAACACCTGGGCTTCTGAAAGCAGGCCGAGGGCTTCACAGTCACTCGAGAAAAAGATTGAGATTAATGATCAGTGATAAGGAGATAGCGGACAGGCGAGAGGTCATGTTTCCGAACATCGTGGGCTTCATATGTCCGATCAAAGGCTTCGAAGATCCTACATTATCGAAGGTCATTGGAGAGGCTGTCACGCAGCTGTCCAAAATAATTGGGTGGACGGAGAGTGTCTGGGGTGACCTGGTCTGAAGGCTCTGTGTTGTTTGAAAAATGTTGATGATGAATACCCTCCTTGGGGGTCTCAGGTATGTTTTTTGGCAGCATGACTTGGGCAGCATTTTGACTGACCTATTAAGCCATCAAGCCATTCGTTAGCCTCGTTTTTAATGC